>Ga0247610_10000013_pt1 | contig 301953 bp, 235 predicted proteins | sample 174DNAGHGhighgp2_FD_193483 | JGI IMG/M metagenome (GOLD analysis project Ga0247610, IMG submission 193483) | Sheep rumen microbial communities from Palmerston North, Manawatu-Wanganui, New Zealand - 1742 DNA GHGhigh gp2 | ecosystem: Host-associated > Mammals > Digestive system > Stomach >...
AATGAATATTCTATTTCAAAACAGACATTAGAAGCATTTTGTAAATGTGAAGTTTTTTATCTTCATAATAATGAATTTGATAAAACTCTCTTAAAAAATATCTCAGAACAAAAGCTTTCTCATCAGAATCTGGAGAAATACAGTACTATATTAGAGATAACAGAAAATGTAAACCTTACAGAAGAAGAAAAAAGAAAATTAAGAAATCTGACTGATCTTCAATTAAATAATCTTGATGAAACAACTATCGATGATATTCTCCTTTTGAATCAAGAAGAACAGGAGGCCTGGTTAAGAAGTCTTTTAGAAAGCATCACCTCATAAATTCACAGAATTTCCATACATATCACATGTAGGAGCTCATAAATTTTCTGTAAATCCATATAAAATGATTTCAATCTTTTTTACCATCTTATCTAACTTATATATCACTCTAAAAAATGCATTTAGTTCTTTAAGAATTTCTTCATAAACACGATATTTTTCTTCAGGACTCAATGCAGGATTTGCTTTTACTTGTTGTAGGAAATGACTTCGTTGATCTGGAAAGTAATGTTTTATAAAATTATCATTAGCATACATAAATTTCTCAAATTGATCTACTTGTGAAGTAAAATTTTCTTCTGTTTCATCATTTATAACATCTTCGACTTCTTTATCTTTCACAGTAGTAAATTCATCGCCATCATCCTGAGTTCTTGGATGACAGTTTTTTGATAAACCTCCTTTTCCATCAGATTCATATCAAAGGATTTTTGCTCATGTAGTAACAATTCATTCTAAAGCTCTTTTTTGAGCTACAAATTCTTCTACATGCTTTTTAAAATCACTCACTAAAGCAAGTGACTGTTGAAGATAAGCTTTCTTTTCATCAAAAGCCCCATCATCTTCTGTTCTTGGCCAGTAACTAAGTATTTTTAAAACATTCTGAGATTCTGCAAACAAATCAGGTCTCTCTTTCAGAATTTCAGAATAAGCATTAATAATTTCTTTTACTTCCTGTAAATTTTGAAATTTTTTATCTAAATCTTCTTGATAATTTATCGTAATATCTACATCAGAACATGATTGGAAATGTGCACCTAATCAAAGAAAAGAGAGAACTGTTAAAACCTTTCCAGCAGTCTTACCAATTTGAGAGAGAGAGAGAGTCGTCTCTTTTTTTGACTATTTGAGGATTCCACAGCAATTTCATTCATTTTATATTGTGAAAATATAATAAATTCTTGATTATTATACTGAAAAACCTTAAAAAATCAATTTTTTTAAAAAAGAAAAAAATCTGATTCCTTATCGAAGAATCAGACTTTTCTTTTATTTTTCTTCATTTTCTTCTTCATCTTTTTCAGATTCAAGCGGTTTCATCAATGGGAACATAATTACATCTCTGAGATTGTCTTGTTCTGTAAGAATCGTGAGAATTCTTTCAAGTCCCATACCAAGTCAAGATTGAGGAGGCATTCCATATTCCATAGCTTCCACAAAACTTTCATCAGCACTTGTAGCTTCCTCATCTCCAATTTCCGCTTGTTTATCAAAGTTCGCTTGTTGAAGAAGAGGATCTACTAATTCTCCGTAGGCTTTACTTACTTCCCAACCATTTACAAGGAGTTGAAATTGCTCTACAATATTTGGATTTTCATCTGAAACTCTTGCAAGAGGTTGCATAATGACTGGATAATTATACACGAAAGCTGGTCCAAGAATTGAAGGTCTAAGCACTTTTTTGTAAAGATAATCGATCAAGGTTGGAGTACTCATTCCGTCCATTCCTTCAAATTCGATTCCTTTAGCTCTAATATCAGCTCTCAATTTATCAGAATCATCTGCTCCATATTTTGTAATATCAAGTCCACTTGCTTCATTTACGGCTTTTGTATAATCGATTCTTTCCCATGGAGTCGTGAAATCAACCATTTTTTCTACTCCTTCTTTATCTTTCACTTTCAAAACTTTACTTACTCCTAATTTCTCAAAAAGATAATCAAAAAGTTTTTCCAAGAATCTCATATTATCTTCATAATTCCAATAGACTGCATAATGTTCCACTTGAGTAAACTCCTGAACATGAGAAGGATCAGATCCTTCATTTCTAAAATCTTGTCCAATTTCAAAGACTTTTTCAAATCTTCCAACGGTTGCTTTTTTGAGAGAAGTTTCAAATGCAATTCTCAAGAAAACATCAATATTATAATCATTATGATGAGTGATGAAAGGTTTTGCAGCAGCTCCACTTGCGGAATTATCCAAGATTGGAGTTTGAATTTCGATGAATCCTTCTTTAGTATAAAATTCTCTTAATACTTGATAAAATCTTGATTTAAAGAGGAATCTCTTGTAAGTTTCTGGATTCATAATCATATCAAGATATCTTTTTCTATAAAGGTCTTCTTGATCTGTTAATCCATGGAATTTTTCAGGAAGTCCGCGAACAGACTTTGCTAAGAACGTGAATTCTGATACGAAAATCGTAAGCTCTCCTTTATGAGTTTTGAAGACTTCTCCTTTAACTCCAATAAAATCTCCAATATCTACCATTTTTTCCATAAACTTGTAAGCAGTCATTACTCCGTTTTCAGAATCTTCGCAAGGTAATTCAGATTTTTTTTCTCCTTTTGTAATAATTCCACAATTATCTCTATGGAACATCAACTGAATAGATTCTGTTCCGTCCATAATCTTGGCAAAAGCGAGTTTCCCATGACTACGATAAAGCATTAATCTTCAAGCGGTACTCACTTGGTTTTCAGGATGTTCGATAATGGTTTCGATCTCTCTCATTTCCTTTTCTCCGTACGTATCGATAATACTTTGGATAGAATCCTTTTTATCATATCTCTGAGCATAAGGGACAATTCCCATCTTCTTCATTTTCTCGATTTTCTGGATACGGATTTCTCTTTCTGAAAGTTGTTGATTGGTCATAATGCATTCTAAAAATTAAAACTTACTTTTGATATAGGATTAATGAGATAAAATGCAAGTGTTTTTGAAAGTTTTTTTCGTATTAAAAAAAAGAATCAAAAGTCTGACTCTCTCCAAGTGATTATATCTTAGATTCTTTGAACATTTTTTCTTTTTTAAAAGACAAAGCTCAACAAGGCACTTATGCGAAATACTCGCAGTAAATGTTTTCCCTTATTGAGCATAGTTGTTATCGCTTTACGCGATAGAATGTTGTTTTGTTTTTGCCTTTTGTGTAGCATTTTACTTTCACCTTACCCATAGGCGTCCACACTGTTGTGGACTTGCTCTCGGGTACGAACGTCGTTGGGACAATCTCCAACCTTCCTGTCTTCAGTGCAGCCAAGAATGCATAACGCAGGCCGGGCCCCCAAACCATGAGGTCTTCCTCATAGTTTGAGCCCCAGAGCATCATGGTTCTGGTAGACTGATTAAAGCAGAAGGCGTCCACATTAGAAATCTCTTCGAGGCTTTCCTCTGAAAAAGGAAGGGCATCCTCGGGATTAACCTCGTCGAAAGCCTTCTTGAGATTTTCATCTTTCGAGAGAATAGCGTTGAGTTCAGCACTTACGGTGCATGTGGTAGTTGTGGTCTCGTTGTCGCTGTTCTGTGCACTTGTAGAAAGACTCAGAGACATCAGCAACATCATGATTAGAATTTTAATTCTTGACATAACATTTTCTTTTTATTTGTGATACATCTTGTTATTTATGTTTACATTGACATTTATAATGATTTATATATATATATCAAGCCCTTTTTATCCAGTTCGGAACTACAATTATTCATTTTATAAAAAAATATACAAAAAAAATCTGACTCTCCGATAGAGAATCAGACGTTTCTTTTGTTAGTAATCTTATTGTGCTACCGTGTCAGAACTTGGTGTATTTTCCATTCCTGCTCCATCTTGGATCTGATTTTTATTCTTTTTAGCTCTTACAAGAAGATAAATACCTCCTGCAACGACTACAAGACAACAGATTCCAATTACAGGTCTTACTGCAAGCCAAGCGATAGCAATGGTTGTAAATCCAACAACTAATGTTAATCCGAAAGCAACGATTCCTGTAGCAACTCCGATCAAATTTGAAAGGAAAGGGATCACTTTTGCGATCGTCTCGATAAATTTGAAAAGAGAAGAGAATCCTGCATACATAAGGATTAAACCAAACAATCTCAAGAACCAAGTCAACATTTTATTTGCATTTTGTGCATCAAGGATCATATCTTCTGTACTTGCTGATCCATTTGTTAATAAAGCTTGAGATCTTCCATTAGATGTTTTATAGTCTCTTACTTCAGTTCCAAACTGTTTTCCAATAACACTTACCATTCCTGTATGAACAGATTCGAAACTAATTTTCATATCTCAGATTACAGGAGAATTTGGATTTTTACCTACATAGATATAATCAGCAAAAATATGGAATTTAGAAGCTGATGTTGTGTTTGTAGTAGTAGTCGTTGTTGTAGAAGTCGAATCTCCATAAAGATAACTATTATTGTTATCAGCTACAGAACTTGATGAAGAATCAGATTTTTCTTCTGTTGTTGCAGTTTCTGTAGTTGGAGTTTGAGTTGTTTGTCCTGTGATCGTAAGTTGTTGTTCGTTAAGATTAATTTTTACATAGTTATCAAGTTGTCTTACAAAGCTATCTGTTAAAGTATAAGCTCCAGCTGTGATAGAAGATTTTGATCGTTCTTGGTCATCATATTCCCAAGTTGAAGGATTTTCATGTCCTGCTGACTGATAGAAAGAACTTGAACTAATATGATCTTCATCCCAAGCTTTATGATAACTGTAAGTTGTTTCACAATCTTCACTACCTCCCATATTATCTGTACAATGAGTTTCTTCCTCTTCTTCCCATTGATACATTGAAACTTCTCTTTTTAATTTCAAATCATCTACTGTAACTCCGAAAGTATCATCAGTTAAAACTGCATCTGTAGAATTCGTTACTGCTTGAAAGTGGATAGCTTTTCCTTCAAGTGAAGCATCAATACTATCTCCTTTTGCTTCTTCTGTAACTTGAGCTAATTCTTCCAAAGACTCCTTCTGTTGAAGATAATTATTCTCATTTCGGCAAAGAATAACAATAGATAAAACGATACAAGCTAATCCTCAAAGAATTGCTTTAAAACTGTTTCCTACACGAGATCCATAGGAATTGTGAGTTGTTACACTAACTTTATCCATTTCAATAAAAAAAATAAAATAAAAATCTGACTTTACCTTAATGAAAAAGATTGTTTTTTCAAGAATTTATTTCCAAGGTACTAACGACAAAATCGTCTTATTATTATTTTATATAAAAGAAAGAAATAATCATGAAAAATGTCATTAAAACATTATTTAATAATTAAAACACAAAAATAAAAAAAAACAAGGAAAAATAATCAGATTTTTTATCTTTTTCTTTATTTTTTTTCCCAGAACTTTATACTTGAAGAAGTATCATTTTTTCTTATTTTGATATTTATACTACTTTACTTCATGCATTATTCGCCTTATCAAAAAAAACTCGTCATCATATTGACAATATCTGTCTATCTTTGTACATCTATAATTCAATATTTTATAGATGGTTTTTGAGTTTCTGCTGATAGTTTTCAAGAAGAAAAAAAAGAATTATCAAATGTTGTTGCAGTTTTTGTAGATGATAAACTGTATGAAAATAAAGAGATCAAAAGCAATATTCAACGATATACTACTCAATACATTCAAAAAGAATTGGATAATACAAAAGCAATTGTAATGCCGCTCAATCTCAAAGACATTCATGCTTATGAGATTTATAGAATGTTGGAAAATATTTATTTTGAGGGAATCAAAGAAGAAAATTCTAATCTCATCGGAACCATTCTTATCGGAGATATTCCCCTTCCTGTAATCAATCAAAATGGATATTTTTTCCCAAGTATTTATCCTTATGTAGATTTTATTGAACAGAAATATATTTGGGACGAAGAACAGCAATTTTTCATTCCTAATAACAACACAGCATGACAAGCTGAAATTTGGCACGGAATGATCAATTATCAAAGTGATATCGACAGTTATGTCAAATTCTTTCAAAAACTCAAAACCTATGTTCAAAATTCTGACACCTTCATTTGAGATTATCTTTGGTATGAAGATTTCATAGCAAACAAAAATAATTATTTAGACACTACCCTAGATTTTTACGAAAACAAAGTACTCTTTACGGAAGATATTGGATATCTAAGATATCATCCTTTAATGCTCAGTTATTTCCAAGAAGTACAGCAAGCCTGAAGTGATAGCTTAACTAAAGATTTTGATGCTGCGAGTAGTGTAGATCTTAGTTCTGTCAGTGATGGTGGTAGTGAAGATTGAAAAACCGCAAAAATTACTGATAAAACCATAAAAGAATGATACCTTAAAAATTATTCAGATTTATTTTCTATTAAAAATAGTGTTGCATTAAGAGATAATTCTTTTGCAGGAGGAAGATATGTCAATTCTTATAGTACAGAAGATGGAGCAAATCTCAAAGCAAGAACTCACAGTTCTACAAGTCTGATCGATATGAAAGATATGTTTAATGAAGGAACGGATGATTTACAAGGGTTACTTCTCTATTTTAATGAAAAATTTGAAAATGTTGTGGATAGTGGAGTTTGGGCGAATCAGCTAGATATTGTAGTTCCCGTTTCTTACTATGAAAATATTAATGTTAAAGTTACAAAGAAAAATTATGTTGACTTTGAATTTTTGTATAAAAATTATTTTTTCGGAAAAATTGCCTCTGCCATTTCCTCTGTAAAAGACCTAAATATCTTTAGAGGTACTCGAAGAAATCTCTCTACTTGAGATTTAAAAAAGATTACTTTATCCAAATTAGCATGAGATTCCCTCAATCCTGTAAAACATTCCAACGATAACACGAATTTATCTTTAAAGTCTTTGTGATCCTCTTACGATCTTTTTTCAACACAAACAGAAGCAAATAGAGGGTACAATATGATGAATATGCAAAATGAATACAATTTCTATAATGAAGAAAAATGATACCGTGCTTATGAAAAAGTATGTACTAAAAAGAAAAAATTTCTACGATTTAAACGATGTAAAAAATGGGAATATCGCCCTATTTGAAACTGTAATCCATGAGATAATGATGAGAAAAATGATAGTGCTTGTGAAACCTTAGATGAATTCGTAGAAAGAAAATGGGGGTGAGCTTCTCCTCTCAATCTCAATCAAGAAAAATTAACACCCGAAAACGAATGAGATTCGATCTCATATGAATTAAATGATGTAAATTATAAAAGAGCATGGTTTGAGATTTTCGATTTAGTTTGACAAAAAAAACTCAATGCTCCTGAAACAAAAGCAAATGATTATACTTCACTCAAAGAATACGGATCTTTAATTGCTCATAAAGTAGCGAATCTTAAGTGAACTAAAAAAAAGCAAAGAAAAGAATATGCAAATGCTCCTGATCTTCCTTTTCCTATGTATGGAAGAGATAGCAATTTAATTGATTTTTTTGTAAAAGCAAACCGTTGAGATTTTACTAGTTGTCAATGATCTTCCCAAAGTTTCAATTGCGAAGCTAAAGATAATACTTACATAAGTAAAAATACAAAAGATAATATTAAATTTCTTGATAAAATGGTTGATTCTAGTGGGAAACCATATACTGTAGATACTTTGTACTTTGATCCTAAGCCACAAGAAATTAAAGATCTTACTTACACGTACAAAACAATTCCTTCTGTCTACAAAAATGATGAAATAGGATATGAAGAATATAATGGACTCGACACTACAAAATATGCTGAATGATGAGTACTTCATAGTTATTATGAAGATATTCTAAAGGATATTGATCGTTTAGAAAATACCCTTTCTGAACTTTCTCAAAATTTCAAAACTTATGCCAATAAACTTAGTGGTTTCAATTCGCAAATTTCTACTATTAACAAACAAATTAAAGATTTTAAAAACAAAACAGATAAAATCAATGGAAAATGTATAAAAAAATGATCAACATATACCGATGAAAATGGAAATGAAATAGAGGATGTTTATTATGAATTTCAACCAGGAAGTAATTTTAATGTAGATAATTTGAATAAAGAATATAAATGAAGTACCTTTTCAGATTGGAGAAAACAATTCGCAGATATTATTATTTACTTTACTAACAATAGTGATCAATTTCATTCAGATCTTATATCTTTTTCTTCAGTAGATTTTGAATACCTTTTATCCACTTTAAAATTTATTGAAACAAAAGAAAGTTTATCCCTTCCTCTAGATTTTTCTGAAGAATGGATAAAAAATTTACAAAAAAAAATTGATGACTTAAAATCTCATTATTTATCTACCTATAATTATTATAATAGTGTTTTTTCAAATCATCAAAAGCTACTCAACTCTATTGAAAGTATTCCTGTAGATTTTTATTCTTGATGACTTAGTTTTTCAAATAATTTAACGAGTCAAGAAGAAAACTGATGGTGAAACTGTAGTAATGCAGATAACTTCAAAGGAGTATGGCAACTCTATAATACTTATACCAATATAGATTGGCAATACGAATATAATTTTCTCATGTGGTGAGCAAATTTCTTTATGACAAGATATGAACCTGAACAAGAAGATATGGTTGATGAGGACGTTGAAGATGAAGATGAATGACAAGAACTCATTGATGGAGTATTAGTTACCACACAAGAATATAAAAGTCACTATCTCTATCTTCAATGACAAATAAAGATTCTTGATGATACTCTCAAAAGTATCTCTTGAAATTTAGTTACCCTCCAAAAACAACTTGATACTTTTTCAAAAAAGATTTTCTTTAGTAATAAAGCTAACTGAAATTCTTCGAGCATTGCGACTTTACATCCTACAAGTCTCACCACTTTTATTATTAGTTTAAAAAATAATGTAAAATATATTCATAATCTCCTATGATGAAAAAATATAAATGCTTCTTCATTTCATACAGGAGGGATTGAACAGTTTACATGATGAAATTCAAATTTACTTGCTTATTGGATTTCAACATATCAAGAATGAATTGGAATCTTAGAAGCTTTCCTCGAACTTCGTGAAGAATTTAATAGACTTCCAAACTCCGATGTAATAGGAGATTTTAGGAACGATCTATTTAAAACTACCGATATTTATCGTGATCTTCTTGATGAACTAGCAGAATCTTTGAAACAACTTAAAGAGGAATATAAGATTTTAAATGAGAAATTTAAAACTATCTTTTCTGATATTATAAAAGAAAAAATTGAGAAACCAGTAAATTCAATCCAAGTAGAAGAAGCTACAGGAGAACAAAAATTTTGGGAAGCTTCATTTGAAAAAATACTTTCAGATCTCAAGGAACTCGAGATCTATTCTAAAACGGGTGCTTGTGTGAGAATGAGAAATGAGAGACAAGATGTTTGTAGAAAAATTATGCTATCTTGAAATACTCTTTCCAATAATGTTAATAGTCAATTAACATGATTTTTATCAAACAAGCTCAACAATTCTTGAACTACACTTTTGAATAATATTACTTGAGATTGTCGTGCCATTCAAAACACTTGATCAGAAGGAAGAAGTATCTTCACAGGACTTATTGATCTTGATAAGCAATTAACAGGAGCACTTACTAATAATGTCACTGGAAGTATCAATGAACTTAAACATATTTATCAGGAATGGACTTGAGCTATCCAAACTTGTCAGAACACCTATCTTTCTTGACTAAATACTTGTAAAAACAATTATACAGGAGATTTAGCGACTTGCCAATCTATTTTCACGACTGCAAGCGGAACTTATCATACCTATCGAAAAGATCAAAAATCTGACTGTGATGAGGTATTTTCTTGAGTTTGTGAAAAACGAGCAGATGACGTTTGGTCTGGGGAAGTTCATATAAAAGCAAAAGAAGACTGTGAAAAAGCTACTATTGAACAATATAGTATCTGCTGAATAGAAACTTGAGCAGACTGTCAAGCAAAAATTCAAGAAAGATGTAATAATTCTTTGGATACATTTTGTACCGGGAAAACTATCAAAGAATACAAATCTTGTCTCAATTCTAATTCTCAAAACTGTAAAAATCAACTTAACAATGCATGATGTTACTCCGGAATGTGGTTTATCACATGATATCAAGCTACACTTGAGAGTTGTCATGCCAACGATACTGATATTGATCATTTTTGTGAGAATAATTATCATCATTGAATCAGCAAAGATGAACAATATTGGAATGATTGGTTATGAGAATGTAAAACTTGAGCTGTAGAAAGAAAAGTTCCTGAAGTTTTTAATTGTACAGGGTATCGTGATACTGGAATAGCAAACTATACTTGATTATTAAACAGTCAGATTTCTGTTCTTTATTGATATTTCAATGATTTCATGAACATGAATACGATGTTCACTTGAGTGAAAAATTGAAACTATGAATGACGCCAAGAAACCTGTGCAACTATCAGTTGAGAATATCTATACCGGTTGAACAATAAAAACTTATACTGTAACGCATGAGATAACTATAATAAAGAAAAATGTAATACTGCTACAGGAAATGTCGCAATCTATCAATCAAGATTACAAACTTGTTATAGTTGACGAAACAATGCCTTAGAAACATTTAATACTTTAAACAAAGCTCAAAAAGATAAAGGTACGACACAATGGGATCAACAATATTCTCTCTGTACTTGAACGTTATTTTGAACAGGATTAAGACATTGTACAGCAACAGTTCTTCCAACCATAGATCCTTGTATTACTACAGCGAATGAAGTTAAAAGTTGAAGTATTTCCAACCTCTTCAATCAATTTTCATCTTCCTGTATCACAGAAAAAGATACTGCAATATCAAGTTGTAATAATTCTGTGTTACAAGCACAAGAGAATTGTCAAACAGAAAGGGGACAAATCATTCAAACATGTGAAAATATTGGAAATTATTCTATGAATGTCTGTAAAACTGATACTTTAAATACGAAAAATTTTTGTAATAATGAAGTGAGAAAAGTATACACATGAACACTTCTTAATTCTGAGTTTCTAGAAAACAATAATACTGCTCAACAAGAAATCAATTGTTCTTATTCAGAAATTGCAAATCACTGTGAAGATTATTATCGTTGAAATAGCATAAAAAGCTGAAATGTCCAATGTAAAAAATTAGAAAACACCGCATGAATGGACTGTACTTTTTCTGGAATCCAATGTACTACCTATTATAGCAAAATCACATGTGATACGTATCATTCTGCTTTAATACAAGCATATAATACAATAGAAAACAAACTTGTAGGTTGGCAAACTTGAGCACACAAAAGTGGTTGGGATCTTAATACTACAATCTGAACTTGGCATAATATCGATATAAATCAATTATACTCTGGTACGAACCTTGATCTTACAAAACACTTTTTGGAATACAAACTTACTTGAACTGTTAATACTCAAACAACGACTTGGAGCTGATCCATCTTATCCACAAGTATCAATACTTGGAATACCATAAAAACTTGATCTGCAAAATGTGAATATCCTCTCAATTTTCCGATGTATCCAATGTATACACCATTAAAGGATGAAAACAGAGAGAAACGACAATTATTTCACCCTTATACCGACACAATCTATAATTTTTCTTCTTGAACACCTGGAATTCAATACTTCTTTACAGGGTACAAAACAGGATTAGATACAGTTAAAACATGAGATTTACTTTGTCCAATTCTTTATCACACCACTTGAACGGGAGAATATAATTGTGAACCATATTACTTAAATAATAGGGGAGGAACCAAATGGTATAAACTTTATGAAGATAATGGACAACAAAAAGAAAGATATGAATACTATTTTAAAAACAATCAATCCTCTGCTTATGCAACTTGAAGCGCTAAAATAAAAGAAGCTCAAGAAATTTTTACGTCTCTCCAGAAGAATTATTTCTATAAAGATACGAATAAAGGCTTAGAACCTCATTTAAAACAATACAATACTACTATAAAAGCAATTCAAGAGAGATTACAATTCAAAAACAATGCCTACACCTATCTTTATCATCAAACTTGATCTTATAATTATCCTCAAGAATATTTAAAGAATATTGATTTTGTTCATGAAAATCAAAATGGAGTAACCTTTACAGGAGTAACCATTACCAAAGAAGATATTCCTAAATTAGATACTAGAGCATTAGGAAAAACTTCTTATACTATTATTGTAAAAGATCCAGATGAATGAGATGAAGAATATACTGAAAGCTGATTTTGGGTTCTCTTTAATAATATTTTTAAATCTGCTCCAGATGGACCTGTACACATTACTTGATTAAGTCTTCTTACTATTGATAAACCTATTGATTCTCCTAGATATGTAACTTTTCAATGATTAAAGGGACAACCTATCAAATTTATTTATCCTAATGTTTTCAAAATTGAAGTATATCAAATAGAAAACGGGAAACTTAAATTAAAAAGTATTGATGACATTGAAAAATCAATTTATAATTATCTTAGCGAACAAGTAAAAGTTTTCAATGGATTCCTTCAGAAACAATCTTCTATTTCTCAATGAGAGTGATATAATCTTTTAAGAACCATCGATAAAAAAACATTTGCAAGTGATAGAAAAACTGTATTATTTCAGGTTAAAGATTTCATATGTTGACTTTCAGACAATCCAAGGAATTGTTGAGAAAACGAAGAAGCACAATGAAGAGAAAATATTAGAATTCTCGCAGAACTCCTCTATTATCAAAATCTCCCCGTACAACAAAGGAAATATGACAATACGGTTTATAAAGATTTGAAGTATATTAGAGAAAGCTTTGATTTTAATCCAAAAATTTCTTATATTTTGGATAATTACCTTACCTATGATAATCAAAAATCAAAACTAGTCCTTCCTCAATATCAAGATAAGGGATATGAAGTAGCTTATTTTAATTCTGATGGAGAAGATTATATCGATCCACACGAAGCTCCTTCAGATGGATGAACTGATAATGATTTCTCTTTTGGAAGTACGAACGAAGGATCAACTACTCTAGTTGAATGACAAAAAGAAGAAAATTCTGATTATAATTCTGCGGAAGGTCAAACTTTTGAAGATGAATGTTGAATTCCGATGGAAGAAGGACTACTTCTTTTCTCGTTAAAAGATATGAGTTCTCCTTGGCTTAACGGATTTAAATGTTGGATGAAACAACTACAAGATTCTGTAAAAATTAGTATCAATTTCAATAATTCTCAAGGACCGATTCTTAAAGATCCAGAATCTATGGGAGATGTCATTGATAATATTGCTGATGGTTTCAAATCAGAACTCACAGATTCATTAAATAGTTGGAAAGATGACATAGACACATTTGGACAAGATTTAAAACAATATGGAGATGATCTAGGATCTATTTTCTCTAGTGATAAAAACGAATCTTCTGATGTAACTACTATCAAAATGGACATCGAGAGAGCGAATCAAGAAGCTATCAAAAAAACTCCAAACTTGAGTAATTATCAGAATTCTCTTTCTCTTTTCCTTAAAGATAAGATTCTCACAGCTTCTAAATCGGAATTTACAACTTTACAGATTTCTTCTACTAATGAAAATCTAGGAATTGTATCTTTCAATATTTCTGCGACAGGAGACACTTGTAAAGCTAATGGAGGGCCTATTTTAAGAGATACAAACAAAGACACTCAACTTTGTAAAACAGCTTACAATGATACATTTAAACCTATTCAATGAAAAGAATATACTCTCTTTGGAGGAGAGAAAGCAGGAAAAAGTTTGATAGAAGTTAAAATGTGTCAAGGTAACACGTCTAAATGCATTACTCAGACCGTTCTTTTAGAAACAAAAGCTTGACCATTATCAGCGCTCAGCTTATGAGATTTACCAACAGAAGTGTATGCATGATTTTGATTCCAATTTTCTCCCAAAGCCTATGATCAGTTTGATAATGAACTACAAGCCACGAAAGAAACCTATATTCTTTCAGTAAATACTGGAAGTCTTAGTTATAATGGAATAAAATCATCTCATCTTGAACTTGATAATTTCAAAGATCTAACGATTAGTTATCTTGCTCCTCAGGGAATAACATCTACTACTTCTCTTACTTTTACTCTCACTTGACAACAGCTTTCAAAAAGTGCAACACTTACAACTGATACTCCAATAACTATCAGAGGTAATAAAACTATCACTATCAAGCCCATTTCTGTTGTGATCAAGAAGTGAGATACCGATATTTATAACAATGGAACAACTGCTAATACTAAATCTGCACTTACTTTCCGTCTTGGAGACTCACCAACAGAACATGCTACCGGAACATTCACTCTTACATTTCAAGAAAATAACGGGAAAAATATCAATCCTAAATCCTTATTTAATGTTGAAAATAATCCTATTACTTTCAGCACAAATACTAAAGGATTAATGTTTGTTGATAATGGAACTAAACAAAAAGTTAACGTACAATTTAAGGGGAATATCTGATATGTTACGTATCGCATCGAAGAAAGAGCAGGGAAAGATACTCTTTCCATCAAAATTCCTCTTTACTGAGACATTTCTCTTCCTATAGAAGTTCAATCTTGAAATCCTTACTATACTCAACTTACCACAAAAAAATCTCTTATCAAAATTTGAGATTCTCTCACTGCTACTATTCATATTACCGATGCTTTTGGAAATACTAAGAATGATAAACTCCAGGTTACCTTTACAGGAGATTCTAATCTTTCCTTCCATAAGATTGTAAATCTTGCAAATGGAGACACTATTACTATCACAGGAGTTGCATGAGGAGTTGGGAAATTATCATCAGCGATCCCAGGAAATCCTGAGTCTAAACCAATTACTGTTAAAGTGAGTAATTCTTTCTTACCTACAAGTTGACTTAATGTATTGTATGGAAATTACTTTGGTTCTGATTGGGGAAATCAATGGGGATATTTTTCTGATCATAAGCACTATATCGAAGATGTTATGAATCAATCCCCTAAAATGCTTGCGGCAACCACACAGTTAATCAAAGAAGATAATATTAGACAGACGGTGCGAAAAATAGATTCAGATTTTACTCTTTTAAATCTTAACGATTATCCTCTTGAATGAGTCTTTTCTGACTATTGAAATAAATATTTTGAGCTTAGTATTGGAAATATTGCAAAATTCAGAATGCCACTTCCAGAGGTACAACATACTTACAATAACCTTAATGCAATTGAGAAATTTCTTACTACTAAACCATGAAATTATCTCTTCTTCCTTGCTAACGAATGATATCGTTGGGATGATTTTAAAATCAAAGATGAAAGTGGGAATATTGTAGCGAATCTTTTGAATGGAAGCACTACAATTACTTTTACTAATAACAAACTCGATCACTACCAAGTTTGGGAAGTTTGAGATAATGGAGAATATGGAAGAATCCTCTTTCATGTCCAAGATGCTACTCAAAATAGTCAACTCCAGATCTATGAAGCTGGATATTTTCAAGATTATACTTTTGAAAAATGATCAACTGATAAACTAACCTCTCTTGCAATTTTTAGTGAGAATAGTAGCTTCAATATCAATAGTACGTATCTCTCTATCCAAGATAGCGATGTTCAGGAAAACGCCATTGGATTCTTAGCAGATTTTAAGAACATTTCTCTCTTTTCCGAAGGACATCGTGTGGGAGAATCTACTGTTCCTTATGGTTCAGAGCTCCTTATCAATCTCGGAGATCCTGTTTTGAAGAGAAAAGAAAAAAGTGATATAAAGCCGAATCATGAAATCGATTGAATCAAATTCGATGGATGAATTGGAAAACAAATTTTCAATACTCCTTGAAAAAATATTTTTAAAGTACTTCCTATTGATTTCAATAAGGATGGAATTAAAGATATTCTTGTCATCTATACTGATGGTACCGTAAAGTTATCAAAGAATTATGGAGTTGAACCTTATTTCAGAAATCTTGATAACCTTTTGTTTCTTGTAAGTGATATTGATGATGCTTTTGTAGGAGATGTAGATGGAAATGGATATGAGGATATTATCATCAAGACATATGATAGTCAACAAAAAAGTCAATTAAAAGTCTATACGAATGAAGGAGGAAGATTTGATGTTGATGGATATCCAGCATGTCTCAATATCAATGTTAGTCTAGGAGAGATTTCTAAAACTCCAATGGATCTTTCCCAAGCTCATCAAATCTTCTTGGAAGATATGGATAATGATGGTGCAATGGATATTGTAACAAATGATACCAAAGGATATGTAAAGATCTTTTATGGATGATCTACAAATGGACATGCAAATTACCTCAGTACAAAGAAAGAATGATGTGATAGTAATTGGTACCAAAGAATAAGTTCTCTCAACCGTAAAAGCAAAGCCAATATGCAAATTGTGGATTTTAGAGGAGTAAAAATCGACAAAAATACAAAAGTGCTTGATGCGAGTATGCTTCATCGGGAAGGATTAGAAAAACCTCTTGAAGCAGATGCATCTCAAAATAATAGTCAATTCTATTCTCCTTCTATTGATTTTGATGATCCTCAATATAATCTAGAATGAAAAGATCTTGATCCAGAAGAAATTCAACAACTCGTTTCTAATCTTCAAGGGACTCCTAATCAACTGCTTAATAGTTTTAATAATGATGAAATGCTTTCAGCCGGTACTGATGAAGCTCTCAAATATCAAGAACTTTCCTTTGTACTCCCAGGAGAATGAAAGATCAAACTTAATCCTTGAAAAGTAACTTCTCCTACTTGTACTGTAGATGGACTCCGTGTTGGATCTGGTTGGGCTTGATATCTCTGTGATGATCTCTGAAGTAGAATCAAAGTTACTTGTCTTAGTGGAGAATTTTACGATGATAATGGATACACAGGAACTAGTCTTTCTCTTTCTTGTAATACTACGATCTTTATGCCATTACCTTATCTTGAAGACACCAAATGATCTGCTTGGAAAACATATAAAGATATTAATGGATGAAATCTTGAAGATGGAGATACGGTAGAAGTCACTGTATATATCAAAGCAAATGATCAAATGGTGGGAACGTTTGGAGATATTATTTCTGGACCATGGAAATATGATGAAAGTTCGACGATTGCATGAGCTCCAAAAACAATGAGTACTCAAAAAATTACTTATAAATGAAGTGCTAAAAGTTGATGACATATCTGAACTTTAGTATCTATGGAACCTTTTTCCTATATGATACAACAGTTTTCACTTCCTAAAGGCGCTGAACTGAGTTATACTTATACGATGAAGTATGTAGCATCTTCTGTGCGAGATATCGATATCAAAGATTTGGATGGAGAAGATTTTGGAAGAACAGATTTAAAATCTGACACTCTCAAAGAGATCGTATCAAAACCTCAAGATGGATGTATCAAAACCGAATCTGTGCAAGTCAATAAAGGAAATAGAGGTTTCGAAAAAACGATTCTTGATCTCCAAAGGTTAATTGATAAAACAAGCGAAAAAAGTCAAAATGCACAAAGTGAAAATGAAGAACTTTTAGCACAATTATCTTCTCAAACAGATTCATCAGCTTTAGAGTCAGCACTTTCTACCTCTGCGGGATCTCATAAAGAATCAATTTGGGATACTTTTGCTGAAGCTTTTTCTAGTGATCTTGCAAACAATATTAAAAACACTATTAAAAACGATATTACAAATACACTCAAAAACTGAACAACTACAAAGATTACTTTTGAAAATTTTAATAGTTTTATTGATTCTAAAATTTTGGGACCTCTTGATGATGCCGCTAAGAATACCTGTGCAGGATTTACTTTCGGAAGCAAACAAAGTTGTAAAGGACTTCCTGTTCCTTTCAATCAGGCTTTTCTTGCTCCTTGAGAATATCATCTCTTTGGATGTATCAAATTACCACCACTTACGCATACCATTGGAAGAGGACTTCCTGCATTTTTCTGGCCAGGTAATTTATGACCGATCACTTGGCCTTGACCACCTTACCTCCCAATTCCTTATATGCCAACATGACTTTACGATGATTTTCTCTGGGTAAAAGGAGCTTGACCTTTTTCTTCTCTCATTAGAATGTATGCTGCACCTACCCTTACAGCACAATTATGAGTAGCACTTTGTATTTGACCTCAAAAAGGAATGAATAAAATTCCTGAACCAATGGCTTCTCTTGGAGGAAACTGTATTGTAACCGTTATCAAACCCAAATGTTGAAAAGGAAATGGAGATGGTAAAACCGATGAGGTCACATCAGATGGAACAGAAACCTACGATCCCTATATTCAAGAACTTCAAGGAAATGCTTGTGAATGAAAAACTCAAGGCGGACTCCTCCAAAATAATTCTAACTATCAGAGTTCTCCTTTCACTTATAGTTTCCAACCTGTCACAAAAGGAACGAATACTACCAATGAAACTTTCACTGTAAATAAGTTAGACGGAGCCTACTTCTTTGGAGCAATTGACTTCGACACAACTTCTGAACATAACAATGCTTGAGAAATAGCATTAGAACACAATAAAGAATTCTCTTTTGCGAATATCGAACCAGGAGGTGCAAGTACTAACCATATTAAAAGTAGTCTTCAACAAGGGATAAGAAAGATTTTGATCGATAACTGGTTAGATCCTCAAATCAGATATATTATCAATAATCTCTCTAAAATGACCTTAACAATTAAATGGCCAAAATTTGATCAATATGCAACAGAATTTGGAAAGATTACCGATGGTTTTGGAAAATTTATCGATCACTATAAAGAAAAAAGACAACAGAAAAAAGAAGAAAAAGCTGAAAAAGCACCATCAGAAGAAGGAAATAATCTTTTGAAGAATCTATGAAATACGATCGTTAAGTCAAACTCAGCTCAACAGCAACAACTCTATGCCGATCAGCTTTCTAATCCTTTTGAACTTCTTTCTCAATATTTATGAGATAATGACCTTTTGAATATTGGAACGAAGAAAGTAACGATCAAGATCCCAACTATTGCAACAGAAGATATCAATGGATATAATATTTATCTTTTACAATGGCTTGAGAAAAATGGGAAGATTGTTGAAGATTGGAAAACACAACTCAGTACTTTTATTCCTGTTTGTTTTGGAACTTGAGTAAAATTTGATAAAGATTTTGACTTTAATACTGAGAAAACAAAACTCGAAAAACAGCAAGAAAAAGAAGAAAAAAAGAAACTTAAAGAAGAAGAAAAACAAAAAAGAAAAGAAAATTGAGAAACAATTCGAACTGATACAGCCGATTACATTGATAATGCTAATTTTTCACAATGTACTTCTGCAGATTTCGATAATATCAAAGTGATTCTTGATTTTATCAAGAGTTTCGACCAATTATCAATGAAAGTCTATGGAAATATCGATGTACTCCAGCAATATAGAGATCTTCCTTTCCAAATCTATGAATGGGTTCATGTTTTAGATAGATATATGGGAGAAATTACCAGTGTTTTAACAAATTTCTTGGGATATTTCTCTTATTGGATGAATGCAAATGCCAATAGATATCAACAATATGTAGATGCAATTGTTTTGATTGTCAATACTTTGAGGAGTTATCAGACTTTGATTAGTTTTTCTTCAAGTTGGTCTTCAAAATGTTCAACTTGTAGTAATGATAGTTATGACCAATATGCTTGTAAACTTTCTCTTCTCTGTAATGGAATAAAACTCCCAATCTTGCAAATTCCTAATTTCAAATTACCAAATATTACTTTAGACTTTTCTGATGTTAATCTTTGAATGAGTATTTTGCTCCCTAGTTTCAGATTTCAGACTATGCATGTCGATCTTCCACAACTTCCAGATTTTCCTGAAGTTCCGAATATTGATATCAATCTCAATGATCTTGCAAAAGCATTGAATGCTCCAGGATTAGATGGAAAAATTAATTTACCGAAGAAAACGTTAAATAATATTTCCAAAGGTCTTAGTTTTATGGCAGAATTTGCAAAGGTTGCAGTTACTATTCCTACATTACCTTCTCCACCTTCACTTCCTGAATTACCTTCTTTCATACCGAATATTGATATTAAACTTCCAATGCTTCCTCCTGCTCCAAAAATTCCAGCTCTTCCAAATCAATTTGAAGCAATTTTGGATAAAATCGAACGGATTGGAAAGATCTTCTGTACGGTGAAAAAAGGATTTGGATTGGTTGCAGAAAGTACGGTTAAGGCTAAAATTGAACAATTATCACAAAGAACTTATGAAGTACCATACTTTGATAATATTCTCGATCTCACGAACAATTTGAAATTAACTGCAAAGAAGAATTCTCCAGTTGGATTTGATTTTGAGATTTCAAGTCATGTAAATTTACAATTTGATTCAAGCATTATCTATTCTTTCTTGGATACTATCACGAAAGAGCTTAACTCATTCTCTTATAACATTGAGACAGAAGCTAATGATCTTTCTAAAAAAGCAGGAAATACGATGCTCGAAAAGACTCAAGAATGGGAAAATAATGCACAAAATTGGATTGAAGAAGAGACTTCTAATGCGAAGAAACAAACACAAAACAAAACTAATAATCTTGTCAGTTACAATCTCAACAACCATCAAAATCAGACTTCTTCTCTTTCTTTAGATGAAGAAATTATGGCACTCCAAAATACCACAAGTGATGAACTTGAATATCTTGATTATGATGATGCGAAGAAAAGACTCTTATCTGCACTTTCCGTCTTTGATAAAAAAACTACAAACGATACCATTTTCAATAAAGAAATTAAGAAAATTACCAAAGATGTACAACATCCTTTAACGATCGAGGCAAATGTGAAAGGAATTCAAACGATTGAAAAAGAAGTAAAAAGTCTGATCAATACGGAAAAAGATAAGATTCTTTTGGCGGAAAATCTTCTTTCAGGGAATTCTCTCGACGCATTACTTGCTTATGTCCAAAGTTGAGGATTCCAAGAGAATAAAGAACAACATCTTGCTTTTGCTACTCCATTCTTCACGACAACAAAAGATACCATTGATACTCTCAATAATCTAGAAAATCCTTTGGAAATGATTCTTGATAATAAGATGACAATTGTTGATGGATATCTCAATGCCTTGAATACTTATTCTGCTGAAGATCTTCAACTTGCCCCAAATGATTATCATAACAAAAAGACAAGTTTGGAGATGATGAAAGAAGGAATGCAAGGAGTTTATACAACGATCAAACAAAAGAAACCAACGCTCCTCGCTTATAAAGATGTTTGAGAAGTTACCACTCATAATGAAACAAGAACTCTTCTTTCTGCTACTGCAGGCGGAAACAGTACTACTACATCAAAAGTTTCTGTTGATCCTGCCGCTTATGTAGACTGAATCTTCGTTAAAAATAAGAACAAATCTCTCACGAAAGCAGTTTACTCTGAAGCACAAACTAAAAAAATCTGACAACAATATCTCACATTTGATATCAATAACGATAAAGTAAATGATCTTATTTTGTGGGATAAACACAATATTTATGTGAAATATGCTAATCAAAAGGAAACAAATAAATCATGAAAGATTTTTAGCCAATTTTACGAAGAGAATCCCCTCACTCATTTTGAGAATAAAGATACTTATCTGAAAAAATCTAATCTCAGAATCGCATCTCCTCTCGAAGAAGTAAAGAATTTCAAGATAAAATCTCAGACTTTTGATACTATTTCTTTTAGTTGGTCTAAATCACAATCTGACAAAGTAGTTGGATATTTGCTCAATTTTGAAAACAGAGTTGATACTTCTATGGAAAAATCTACCAATGCAAAACTCACTGCTTGACGATGAAATACCACTTATGATGAATATTTGCTTGTACTCCCTCAAGGATATCAATATGAGGATAAAAAGATTCAGCTTAGAGATGGTAAAATTTCCCCAATCATAGAGAAACTAAAACAGGTAAAAGAAGATAAAGCCAATAAAGAAAAAGAGATTTTAGAAATCAGAACTTTTAACACGAATTCTGATACGATCCAAGCAGGAATCGAGAATATCGATAGAGAATGGAAATATACCAGAATTACTACTCTTATCAAAGATGAAACCGATGGATATCTTAAAATAGCTTCTCCTCGATCAAATCAAATGGTTGCGGGAAGACAAATACTTTGAGATGATAAAGGACCTTCTGCAATTATTAATCTCATTAGAAGTTCGAAAAATGAAGTTGTTTGAACTGGAGAAGAACTTGATGCTAATGTTGGAACTCATTATGATTTGAAGATTACTTGGGAAGATAATGTTGCACTTAAACATCTTAGTTTAGCGGATGAAAATGGACAAATTCTTAGTAGCTTAGATACGGATGAAAAACAAGCAACCTTATTAACCACAGGATTCTTCTTTACTGAACTGAATACGATAAGTTTCCAAGCAAAAGCAAGTGATCATTTCGATAATGAAACAGAACTCACTATCAATATTGAAGTCAATGCTCCAGAAATTGAGATTACGAATATTGAACAATGAGAACTTGGATGAATTATCACTGCTGAACTTTCAGAAGATATTGATGAAGGAGAAGTAACTTTTGAAAGAGAAAGAGATGGAATCAGATCAATCTTAATCGGGAAAAAGAATAAAAAAGAATACACTTCATATCCTATTGCAACTTCAATCACTACTGTTAGTGGAGCTTATTATGATCTCAGTAATCTCATTGGACTCTATAACGGGGATGGAACACTTGTTGCAACGGTAAATCCAGAGAATGGAGAAATTAAAATCCTCGATGAGTATCAAGCAATTCTTTGAATGAGAGTTCTTGTCGAGAATAATAAACTTACAGTTCCTATTATTCAGATTTACAAGAGAGATGATCTTCAAATCCTCTTTACCCTCTCTTTCCCTGTTGAAAAAGTGATCACTGCTCTTTCTCCAACTCAGAATTATCAGCAGACAACCATTACAGAAAACAATGATATGGAAGAATTTATTAATGGACAAGATTTCTATATCAATCAACTTAGATATCTTCTTATTTCTCCTCGTGGAGCATTATTTAGTAGTCAAGTACTAGAATGAAGCTATCAATTTAGTGATGGATATATTACTTATCTGCTAGGAGAAACTCCTGGACAAGAAGATTTAAAATATACGGTAAAAGTACAACCATTGGAAAGGTAAGTAATTTATGAGGACGGTATTCGTGCCGTCCTTTTTTTCTTACCCCTAAAAATAAGATAAAAAAAAATCATTGAAAGTTTGAAAAAAAAGAAGAAATCAAATATAATCAAATATAGATACTTTTATCTCTCCTAGTCGTATATGAAACGTTTTCTCACGATATTTCTTTCTTTGATAGGACTCCTCTTTTCTTTTGGAGAGATTTTTGCTTTGAAGACAAGTGTGGGAGATTGTTTTCTTGTTCAATATTCTGTCGATGATACGGGATATTTTGCTCAAACTCATGCCTTTTACGATGAAAAAATTAAAAGACACGAGAATATCCAGAATATTTTGGAGAAACATGAATTTAATAGAGCCTTTCTCAATCTCCAGACCGTTTGTTGTACTGTACAAAGTTTTCAAAGTGATGATGACGTACTCACATGACATACTTGTGAAAACAATAAAAAACGAGCTGTTAGTGATATTCCACAGTCTGTCTATCTCTTTGATCATTTTTTTGATATCTTGATGAGAAAACTAGATGGACAAGATTTTTACGAAAAACAAGGAACCTATTCTGGTGTAAAAGCAGATCCCATTGCAAGTTGACGATATACTACCCTCAAAGAAATCCAAACAAATCAAGATGGGAATACCAATACAGAAATTGATGTAGCTTATAATAAATATTGGAAAAAACAAAATTCTATCGTTAGAGGCTTTCTCAACGACTCCACCAATCAAGACCCTGCTCGTGCTTTTTTCGAGGGAGACAATGGTATTCACAATAGTAAAGTGATTAAAGATTATGCAGATCTTGGGAATGAAAAGAAAGTCAAAGTAAATCTCAGAGATAGATATATGAATGTTTGTGATCTTGCTTCTTACTTTTATTTCTCAAACATTGGTTGAATTCTAGATATTAATACCCGTGAAAAAATTGTTTGAAACTGTCCTCTCGTAGTCAATAAGAGAACTAAATTGGAAACCTTAAGTATCACGGATGCGAAACAATCGAGCAATCTCAGATTTATGCAGAGTACAAGCAAACAAAACCTTGCAAATTTTCAACAAAGAAGCAATACTTTACAATCAACCCTCTCAAGTATTACAACAAACTTTTCTAATGTAATCAAGCTGAGTCAAAAAATCACTCCTAATTGTAAATAATCTTTATTTTCTAATGATCATCAATGAAACCTTTTACTTATTCTTTCCTAAAAAATATAAAAAAAATCTGATTCTTTCTAGTCGGAGGAATGTTACTTTTTGGAAGTTTCAGTTCCACTCATGCGGTTAATAGTAATCAATTTCATATCTTACCAGAAGTGGAAGATAAAACGACCATTCAGAAAATTACCAAAATTGTAAGTGATGGAAAAGAATATTCATGAGCTACAGAAAAAACTTATGGAGAAGAAGTCAATGCAGATATTTGAGCAGGATCTGGAAGTACGGTTATGGAAAGATATCAAAAAATTGCGAATAGTAGAGAATATAGTCTTTCAGAGAAAATGGCTGCCTGAGTTCTCGATTGGAATTCAATTTTGGAATATGTGGTCTATGCTATCAGATTTATCTCACAAATTGGAATCTTGATCTGAGCAGGAATGATTATTTATTCATGATATCTCTATGCAGTATCTGCTTTCTGAGGATCGTGATGATGAGGAGAAAAAGCGAAAAATGCCATTATCGGAGTGGTAGTGATTACCTTCTCTTATGCTATTATGAAACTTTTAACTGCAGCCTTTTTGGGAAGTTAACCATTTTTTTCTCCTTTTTCAAAAAATTTTGCACATCCAAAAGCACTACTCCGACATCGTTGAAGATTAAATCCTCAAGTTTGTCCGGTAATATTTACACTTTCTCCGATAAAGAATAATCCTTGGATTTTTAAAGATTGAAAAGAAGGATCTAATTCTGAAATTTCAATTCCTCCTCCACAAACTTTTGCTTCTTCCAAAGGTCTTGGCGAAATAATTTTCGTAGTAAAGAGATATTGTTGGAGTTTATTTTCGCGGAATCACAAGTAGGAAAGAAATCTTTTGGTGATTTCGTGGTTTTCGATTTTCATCTTGAAAATAATCAGATTTTTTTTCTCTTTTTCTGTTAAATATAAACTTGCATTAAATACGACTGGTCACGAAATTCCTCGATGTGTAAAGAGAATGGGACCTTTTTGTTCGTAAAGTTTGTGATTTCAGGACCATAACTCCCCTTTTGCAACGACCGAACTTCAGGACAACGAAGAAAGCTGTTTTTCTGTATTCAATCCGACTAATGCAGGATAAAAGGGAGCATATTTGAGCGAATAGGATTGTGCAAGTTTGGTTGCGAATGAGGTACTTCATAACGGAGGGACACTTGGACTTCCCGTTGAAATAATCACTTTTTTGGCAAGATACTCTCCTCTCTCTGTTTGCACTTTGAAAGAATCTGCTTCTTTGGTGATTTTAAGACATTCCTCTGAAAACTGAATGGTTCTGTCTTGTTTTTCTGCAATTTCAAGCAATTTTTCATGAAAAGGTTTTACCTTCTGATCAAGCAAAATTCTTCCAAAATCTTCCTCGTGATAGGCTATCTCATACTTTTTTAAAAAAGATAAAAAGTCTGATGGTCCATACTGATGTAAGGTCTTTTCTACGATTTCTTGATTTTCAGGGAAATAATGTTTTGCTGAAGCATTCAGATTAGTTAGATTTCCTCTTCCTTTTGCAGAAAGCAGTAATTTTTGTGCTGGAATATCCGCCTTTTCGATCAAGAGTACCTTCAAATATTCTGGCAAATGTATTGCGCAAAAAAGTCCACTTGGACCTGCTCAAATAATGATAACATCATAGATTTTTTCCATCGATAACGATTATTCCATTAAAAGATTGAGGATTCTCCTTTTGGAACTCAGAGTTATCTCCTTTTTTTTATCTTTATGAGACTGAAAAATTACTTTTCGGATGATAATATTGATCGTTAAAATAAAGATTCCAAGTAACAATCCTCCCATAAGATCCGTTGTTTTATGCACATGTACTTGGAGGATCGCCATTCCTGTTCCAAGGATCAAGATTCCCGCAAGAGCAAGAGTTCCATAACGAACTCGTTTTTTCTTCATCAAAGGCTGAAAAACATATCGAATCAAAAGGAAAAAGATCATACTAATCATTGCATATCCTGAAGGATATCCGAAATCATTGAGGACAGGATTAAAATTCTGAAAACTTTTTCCTATTAAAACCTTCATGATAGGGAATGCGAAAATTCCACAAATAATACTCGAAAAAAAGACAGAAAGATAAAACAACATTTTTTTACGATACAGAAAGAAAATCAGAAGAATTCCCATAATTCCGATCGTTTGAAATGAGAATAAGGAAGTTATGATTCCTGCTATTTGTTCCAATACCGGGTGGTGCATTAAAACATTAAAGATCTCCAAATCTACTCCAACAAAAAGAGGAATTCCATTTACATATCTCTGACTTACGAATCCTAATCCTAATACGGATAAAATAGAAATCAGTGAAATAAAAGTAAATGTTTTATTGAACACATTGTATTTACTTTTCATCACTCGAGAGAATACTCCTAAGCTAACAGCGATAATTCATCACCAGACTAAAAATTTTCCCATTTTTTCCGCCACGAAAACATAACTTTCTCCGAGAATATATCCCAATAAAATGAAAGAGAAAGCCCAGACAGTACTACTTAAAATACTGTACGATAAAAATTTTGAGAATTTAACTTTTGAGATTCCTGACATAAACGGAATAAAACCTCTTAATCCCCCATAAAATTTTATGACAAACATTCCTATAAAAAGATTCTTCGTCGTTAAGTTTTTCACCTTTTCAAAAACAGAATCAGAAATCGGAATCCACTTTTTTGTCTTTTCAAAAAAACTCATTCCATATTTTTTTCAGAGAGTATAGGAAAAAACTTCCCCAATAAATGCTCCTAAAATAGCATAAATAAGAATAATAGGAAGCGGAACGAGATGAATATTTGCCAAAAAACCTGAAATACAAAGCAAAAGCCAACAAGGATACAAAAATCCCATAGGAGGGATTCCTTCTATAATTGCCCCAAGAAAAATCACAAGATAGGTAATACATTGTAACAAAAACGGAGAAAGATTCATCAACCATCAGACCAACTGTTCCATTTTGTTGTTAGCAGAATAAAAGTATCTTTTTTATATTGTTTTCGGAGGGATTTTTCAAGCTCATTTTTCTTGATTTTCTCTGAAGAAATCGTTATAACCTTTATAATTTTATTTTTCATTGGGGGAAATGGGAAATTCTGAAAACATTATTTACACTGCAAAAGCACAGGAAAAAATTGATAAAATTCTTGCTTGAGGACCAGAAAAAGTCCAAGTTATTGCAGATTTCGATAAAACGCTGACCTATGGAAATCAAGAATCGATCATTGCCGTATTGTATAATTATCAGTATTTATCTAAAGATTACACTCAAAAGGCTAAGGAACTTGAGAAAATCTATCAACCGAAAGAAGAAGATCAAACTCTTTCTTGGGAAGAAAGGCAAGTTTTAATGAATGAACGACGAGTAAAACATTTTCAAATTCTCATTGAAAGTGGATTAACAAAGAAGCATATTGAAAAAGTAGTAGATTCTGGGATTGTAAAATTAAGAAGTTGATGTCATGAGTTCGTCGATCAATTACATACTTTGGGAATTCCGATGATTATTCTTTCTGCTTCTGGATTGGGAATGGATTCGATAGAGAGATTTTTTCATGAACATTTGGGAAAACATCAAAAGCTTTTCATTATTTCAAATGGATTTATTCGAAATGAAGAAGGAAGAGCAACAATGTGGAAAGAACCGATCATTACTTCGTTAAATAAGAACGAAACCGCAATTTCTGAAAAACATTTCCCTGAAATTTATCATGAGATTCAAGGAAGAACGAATATTATTCTTCTTGGAGATAAAATCGAAGATTTAAGTATGGCTGAAGGAGTTCCTTCTGAAACCGTTTTAAAAATCTGATTTTTAAACTCTTGGAATGAGGAAAAACTGCGCCTTTATGAGAACCATTTTGATATTATCATTCCTGGAAAATTAGGAATGGAAGAAGTAATGAAAATCCTTGGGAAGATGTAAAGAGAGTTTCTCAAATAGCATAAAATGCATAATTGTTATACTCCTCTATAATTTAAATTTTCTAAAAAGTTTCAATGATTTTTAAAAAATATCTTATAGTATTAATTCTATGAGTTTTCTTCCTCTGAAATCTTGCTCTTTGAAATGTTATACAACAAGAAGATGAAATAGGAGAATCATCTCTTACTCAACAAGAAAAGAGAATAATTTCCGAGATAAAGAAACAAAAGATCAATCAAAAAAAGAAAAAAATAGAAATGCTAAATAATGATTTTAATGTTCAGATGATCGACTTTATCATTAATGGATTCATTATTCTCTTTGCATTGATTAACATATACCTCTATTGGGACAGAACAAAGATTAAAAGAGAAATCGAGAAAGAGCTAAGAAAATTCAAAAGAAAATATCCCATCGTCATTAATTTTACTCCTCCAAAATGAATCGATGCAGTAGAAGCAGGACTTTTGGTGGATGAATATCCCTCTGAAAAGATTCTTGATACCTTATTTTATAAACGGCAAAAAGAAAATCTTATCTTAATAGAGACAAAAGAAATAAAACGTTCCCTTCGACTATCAATTTTTAAAAATCTCCCTGTACTCTATGTTTCTTACCTAATAGGATGTTGTATCTATTTTTTTATGTTCATCACAAATGACCTTACAGAATCGGACTTGAAGACCTTTAAAATGCTCTTTTTAGTACTCCTTATATGATCTGTTATTTCTATTCCACTTGCCTACAAAAAGACAAAAAAAGGCTGACCTAAAAAAACGATTGCCTTTAAAACAAGAGACATTCCTTCCGAATATCATCAATATGAAAAAGACATCTTTAATGATTTCTTCGCAGAAAAGAAACAAGTAAATATCTTCAATGTCTGTTTAATTGATCGAAATAAAGCTAAAAAAGACTTAAAAACCTACGGATATGAACAACAACGATTCAAAAAAGACAAGGATCATATAGCACCAAAAATAACCAATAAAACAACAATCATTCGAATAGCTTTAATCTGTCTCTGAATCGGAATCAGTATTGCTTATTTTCTTGGATTTATCATAAATATTCGGATTCTTTATCTTTTATTCTGTTCTATACTCATATTATGTTGTTTTACTCCTCATATTCAAAACTATACAGAAGAAGGATATAAACTAAGAAATTACCTCCTAGGATATAAAAAATTCCTTACAAAATGCGAATTACCAAAACGAAAAGCAATTTTTAATGAACAAAAAGAAGATATTGATCTTATCGTAGAATATACTATGATCTTCTGACTGACTCCCAAAATAAAAAAGAAAATAGAACACATTATCAATTTGAGCGAAAGGAATCCCATCATTCTTGATTATAAAAGTATGCTCAATCAAAAACGAAACGAAAGTATTTCAGAAAGTCAATACAGTGATTCTTTTAAAAAAAAGCCATAAAACTACAAAATAAAAAAAATCTTGTCACAAAAAAGAAAAAACTTCGTTATACTTTATAGATAGAAAAAAACTATCAGACTTTTATTCTTTTATACTATTAACAAAATGAAAATTGGAGAAATGATTATCCTCTGCATCGTGATTTTAGGAGGATTCTTTATCGTGGGACATTGTTGCAATCAACCTCATACAGAAGAAGAAGGGATTCATGTAAGAGGAGAAGCTACTATTGAAGTAAAACCTGACACTTTAACAATCGTTGCTGGAGTACAAGAAATGGCTCCAACTTCAAAAGAAGTGCAAGAAACCCTTAACGAAACGATTAAAACCTTTGTCTCTCAGGTAAAAGAACTTGGAATCAAAGAAGAAAATATCAAAACTTCTAATTACAATGTTTACCCTAATTACACTTGGGATAAAGATACTGACGAAAGACAAATTCGCGGATACGAAGGAAACCAAAATGTAACGATCACTCTTCAAGGAGAAAATTTCAAAGAACTCGGAGAAAAAGTACTTAATCTTGCACCAAGTATCGGAAATATGACAATCCAAAATGTGCAATTTTCTCTCAAAGATACCGTAAAAGGACAAGAAGAAGCAAGACAACTTGCACTTCAATATGCTCGTGAGAAAGCTGAATCTATTGCAAAAGAAATGAATATTTCTCTCGGTAAAGTCACAAGTATCGTTGATAATTCTTATGGTGGAGTTTTCCGTGCAACTGCAAATACCATTTCTGCAAGTAAAATGATGGCGTTTGAAGATGCCGATGAAGAAATGGCTATGGGTGGAGTAAATCTCGAACAAGGAACTACAGAAGTAACGGTTTCTGTAAATGTAAGTTACGCCATTAAATAAGATAAAAAAAAGAAAGAAATCTGATTCTTTATCGAGGAGTCAGATTTTTTTGCTGTTTAAAACATTTTCTTACAAAACCATTCGCTTTCATTTTTCAGCTTGAATACTTCTTGAATAATCTTCCAAAATTTTTAAAATCCCAGAAGTTGTACTTTACCTATTACACGAAAAAATGAATCTTGAAATAAAGAACTTAACCGTAAAGAGAGAAGAAAAAATGATTTTGGATCAGATTTCTCTTTCTTTTGCACAAGGAAAGAATTATTGTATTTTGGGAAAAAATGGAAGCGGAAAATCTTCGCTTGTGATGACCATTATGGGAAATCCTCTTTATATGGTTGAAAATGGAGAAATCATCCTTAATGGAGAAAATATTACGACTCTTACTCCTGATGAGAGAGCGAAAAGAGGAATTTTCCTTGCTTTCCAAAATATTCCTGAAATCCCAGGAGTAAAACTTTTTGAGTTTTTGAAAGAGATTCATGATCAAAAAAATGGGACTACAACTTTCCTTGCTTTCAAAAAGAAAATTGAACCTCTCCTAGAAGAATTACATATTTCAAAAGACTTTCTCCGGAGAGAACTTAATGTTTGATTTAGTGGATGAGAAAAAAGGAAGATTGAAATTCTTCAGATGAAATTGCTTAATCCTACCTTCATTATTTTAGATGAAATCGACAGTGGACTCGATATTGATGCTTGTAAACTGATTAGCGAGATGCTTGGGGCAGAAAACACCCAAGAAAATAGTTTTATCATCATCACTCATACCTTTTCACTCCTTGAACATTTATCTATTGATACCGTTTATGTGATAAAAGAATGAAAAAAAGAAAAAGAAGCCTGACCAGAATTGATCGAGCAAATAAAAAAGGAGGGATTTAGTGAATTGTAATTATAGTTTCAAAAAAGAAAGGTATATAAATGTTTTATTCTACCACTTACTTATCATGAAAAGAGTTGCTATTCAAGGAATTAAAGGAGCTTTCCACGAAGTTGCTGCTAAAAAATATTTTGAACATGAAGAAATTGAAATTATCGGGGAAAAAAATTTTGAAGATGTTGTCCAGAGTGTAATCAATGGAAACAGCGATTTTTGAGTTATTGCCATTGAAAATACAATTGCAGGGACGATTTATCCCAATCTTAACCTTCTCAAAGATAAACCTGTAGATATTTGTGGAGAGATTTTTATTAGGATCAAACAAAATCTTGCGGTTCTTCCATGAACGAAAATCGAAGATTTAAAAGAAGTTCATTCTCATTACATGGCTCTCAATCAGACTCGTGATTTTTTTCATCATTATCCTCATATTCAACTCATCAATGCCGAAGATACTGCTTTAGCTATGCAACAGGTTTCTACTTTGAAAGATAAGACAATCTGAGCTGTTGGTTCCGAACTCGCTGCAGAAATGTATGGACTTGAGATTATTGGAGAAGGAATTGAAACGAATAAAAAAAATTATACCAGATTTTTCATCATCCAACCTCAAAAAGAAGAAAAAAAGTCTGATTTCAATAAAGTTTCCCTCAGTTTTGTACTTTCTCATCATGTGGGAAGTTTAGTTCAGATTTTAGCAGTTATTTCTGCTTATGGAATGGATCTCACAAAAATTGAGTCTTTACCAATTCTTTGAGAGCCTCTTAATTATCGTTTTTATATTGATATTACTTTTGAAGATATCGAAAAATATAGAGAAATGATTTCAGCCATTCATCCTCTTTTAAAAGAACTTCATATTTTAGGAGAATATCAGGCTTGAGAAACTTCACGAACTCAAATACATCAAGAGGAAAATTAATCTTCTTCCTCTTCATCAATAGCATTTTCTATCATCGCACATTCCGGACATTTTAAGACAAAAGGAGTCTGAAACATTATTGCTTGATAAAGCATTTCACTCAAATCAATTGTTTCTTTTTTGGGATCGATCATCAAAACGACCTCTTCATCAGATTCATCAAAATCTTCTTTATTGAGAGTGTATTTTGCAGCATATTCTTCGATATTAATCTCTCTTTCATAGTCTTTTTGACATAAATCACATACGGATTTTACTACTGCATGGACTCCAATTAATTTTACAAAAACACTTTCCTCATCCATAGAATAAAGTTCTACAGTTCCAGAAATACCTTCCTCTGTAAGATCAAATTCATTTAAGAAAACATGATCAAAAGAGAGAGAATCTGATCCTAACTGATGTAAAAGATCTGAAACTTTAATTTCTCGTTTTTCTCCTTTCATTTTTAGTCATAAAAGATATAAAAAATACAAGATTATTTTCAATTTACCTTTTTGTCAAAATAATGCAAGAGCAAGAAAAGTTTCTTCCCCATTATCAAGATTTTCTAAAGAAAGCTTCAGACTTTTCTTCTTTTTTAGAACAGGAACGAATTCAAAGAGTATTTAAAAAATTTGAAACATATCTCGATGAAAATACGGTTTTAGAAGTTGGAGTTTCAGGCGGTGTGGATAGCATGTGTTTGATTTCGTTATTACTTCTACGATATCACCAGAAACAATACGATATGACTCATATCAAAATTATCCATTGTAACCATAAAATAAGACCAGAAAGTGAAAAAGAAGCCGAATATCTCAAAAACTTTTTTGCTGGATTACCTTTTTTTTACTTTGAAAGGGATGAAAAAGAAAATAAAAATCTGAAAGTCGATGAAAATACCTTAAGAAAACGGAGATATCAGTGTTTTCACGAAGTTGCAGAAAAAAAAGGAGTTTTATATCTTTTAACCTGACATCATTTAGAGGATAGAATCGAAACTTCATTTTTAAACTGTATACGCGGAGCAAGTTTGAGAGGATTTTTAAATATGCAGACCATGCAACAATATGATGTCTTTGAGGATTCTTTGAGAACTTTCAGACCCCTTTTGGATGAAGTTAAGGAGGATTTTTACCGTTTTTGTCAGACTTTTCATCTTCTTTTTTTTGAAGATTCTACCAATGAAAAGGAAGAAATTTCACAAAGAAATTGGATCAGAAAAAATATTGTGAATCCGCTTCAAAATAACGATCAGACTGCTACTCATTTTTTGCAAAGTATGAGAAGAATATATCAAGAAATGGAACAAGCGGAAATTTCAAAACATTTTAGCCTTATTCCCCTCAATACCATTTCTATTCGAAACGTAGAATGGGGATTCAAACTTAATGAAGATACCCGTACTTTTACAAAAAAAGATTTACTCCATTTTTGGAAACAAATTGGGATCTATTATAACCTTACCCAAGGGAAAATTGAAGATCGATATCAACGATTTCACCTTCAAAAAGGAATGAAAAATCTGAAAGATTATTATTTTTTCTTCCATAACCATGAACTTTTCATTTTCAAGACTTCCACAAAATTCCGAGAACTCCGTGAAGAAAATCCGATTATTGAATTTATTCCAGAATGATTAACCGATTATTTTGATGATACCTATCATTTTCATCTTCAATTTGAGAATAAAGAACTTTCTGGTGCAATGGTAAGGTTCCCCCTTCCAACTGATAAAATTCATGGAAAAACTTGGAATCGTTGGTGTATCAACCAAAAAATTCCCCTTTTCCGAAGAAACCGGATTCCTCTTGCAATAAAAGACGGAAAAATTATACATATTTGGAAAAATATTATTCATTGGTAAATAGCAACATGGAACAAATTAAAGCATTACGAACAACTTTTCTTTCTTACTGGAATCAATATGGAGGACAGTATTTTTCTTTGTGACGAAATAAATATATCGAATGGGTACATTTTATGGGACGAGGAGCTACAGAAACTTCATCAACCATTATCGGAAGTATTATTGCTTTAGTTGTTTTCACTTTTGCGGTAGGAATCCCTCTTCATCGCTGCATGATCAAAAATTTTACCAAACTTCAACAAGAATTAGTCAAACATATCGATGAGATTCTTTATTTAGTTGCAAAATATCAATACCAATTTAGACTTGATAAAAAAGCTTTATGAGGAGATCCTCATTTTGCGATGATGAATGCTATGTTTCAAGCTGGGAAATTTGATTACCTCGATAATATTGCTATGATCAAAACAAATACTCAAAAAGTAGAGCAAATTTTCAGAAATCAAATTGTCAATGAAGAACACTGGAAAGAGATTACGAAGTTAGAAAAGAAAATGATCAGAAAAAGAAAAAGAAATCAAAGACGGGGACGACTTTGTACTATCCCAACCCTAGGAATATATAAACTTTTTTGGTAAGGTCAGACTTACCTTTTTTTATTTTTTCTTCATCCTTGCTAAATATGCAAATCCCAATGCATCAGCTGCATCGTTGTATTTTGGGAGATCTTGTAAATGATAAAATCTCATAATTGTCCTTTGAACGAGCATTTTATCTGCTTTCCCGTTTCAAGTAATAAATTTTTTCAATTCGATAGGGGTATATTCGTATGTTGGTATTTTTTTGCGGAGTAAAAGCATCATCAAAGCTCCTCTTATCGCATAAACGAATTCTGCATTACTCTGATTATAAGGGGTAAAAAAGAGTTTTTCTACTGCTGCACTTTCGATTGTATATTTTTCCAATAAATTTTCAAAAAAAGAAAAAATCTGATTCACCCTCTCGAATTGATCTTCTCTTGTAGGAGATGGTTGTTTTTGAAGGAGAATTCCTGCATCGATGATCTGTAAATTATCATCGATTAAAGCATATCAGAGTTTTCTTACTCAAGGATCTATTCAGAGGAACATAAGGCCAAAAGGTAAACTTTAAATAAATGATACTGTGAGTATAAATTTTCAGATTTTTTTTTCAATTCTGATTATGCGATTTGTTGGTTAGCATTTTGTTTGCAAAGAAGTAACACCAGTTTTTACGATTTTACACGATATCGTAAAATATACGTTTACGCTTTTCCATTTTATCGTAAAAATGATTTTTTTATCATTGCAAGATTTTCTAACAATTTCATTTTTAAATTATTATTTTTTATTTGTCAAGTAGTATTTCAGAAGAAATTCCCTCTATATTGGCTATTAATCATATCTTCCAATATAATAAGATAAAGTATTTTTACATTATTGAGAATAGAACATGAGTGTATCAGATATGGAATTATCTTCAGGAGTAAAACTCAAAGATTATGCTGAAATAGTCAATAAAACCAAAAAATTAACTGATCTAGACCTTATCATCGCAAAAAATCGCGAAAATATTTTCAAAGTTTTTCAAAATGAATTTACGACCGAAAGAGGAGAAGACCTAAAAACTTTGACAGCAATCAAAGATGCATATGATGAAAAACTCGGAAGCTTAGGGGAAGAACTATGAAAAGAAAGCAAAAACTTCTCTCTAAAAGACAACAAATCTCTTGAAAAAGAATGGAAAGATAATCTCAAGTATACCTTTGCAAATAAGAAAATAAAAAATATACCACTAAATATACCTGTTCTCCATAACCAAATCAAAAAAATCAGAGAAAATGTAAATACCCTCATTGAAAAACTCAAATATCTAGAATTGGATGAAGATTGAGAGAAAACATGAACAACTTTTAACAGTATTAACTTTGATGAAGAAAATTTATGAGATAGTACAGATACTTTAGAAACATTATTTAACGAAAATGATGCCGGTAATATATCTAATAATATCTCAAATATCATTAGTGAAAATAATACACCAATCAACACTACATCACAATTTCTCGAAATGCAGGAACAAATAATTTCTAAAAGAATCTGAATTTTTATTCTCTTGGTAAAAAAGTATCTCTCTAATCATAAGGATGATTCTGATAAAAAGCTCTCTGCTACGATGACTTACAAGCTTAATTCTAAATTAGAACAATGTATCACCATCGCCACGAAATTAAGGACAATTCATAATATAAACTGTCAACTAGAATACATCAATTGATGAATTAAAGAATTAACAAACTTATGAAACATTCAGAAGACAAAAGAAAAACGATGAGAAATTGATCTAACTAATGAGAACTCAAAAGAAATCAAAGATACTGATTTTCAAGAAACGGAGAATTGAGCTATAAGAGATATCCAAGATTACTCCATAGATTCTAACAAGATCAGTCTTAAGAATGCACAAGGGGTTGTGTTATGACCTATAAAAATTACCAATGATCAGAATACTGTTATAGATCCTTATACAAAAAACATCAATGATAAAAACTCAACCGATTCCATTAGCGTAACAATTAATGACAAAGATATAAAAATCTGAAAGATCCAACGAACAAAATGACAATGATTCACCATTATATTTCTGAAAGAAGATGATATCAAAGACAATGCGAAAGATCAGAGTATTGCTTTATCTTGTAGTCCTCGATATTTTGATATTCCACTAAAAGGATCAAAACCTATAAAAACACGGAATTACGATAAAAAGATTGGAAATTCTACAGTTTCTCACACCAAACATTATACAGGGAAACTCCAGATACACGGTCTCTCCTCTACACCTATCGAAAACTATACCTATACCCCTAAAAAAGACTTTATACAAAAAATCTTTGCAGTTCTATCAGATAAAACAGATTATACCGAAACAGAAAAAGAAAAATATGCTGGGGAAAAGTTTAATACGTTATATAATGACAACTTAAGAAAAGAGAGAGAGGAACAAGAGGCATTAGAAAATGGGGAATGAGGATCAAAAATATGGAATTTTATGAAAAAAGTCTGAAGAAGGAAACGACTCAATCTCACAAGAGGCCAAGAGATAGAACAAGCAAAAAAAGAATGGAAAGAAAAAATGTATAATAACGATTTCAATGAAACAAACATTTTCTCAGATAAAAATCAACAGCTTGCGAGTCGTAGTCTTTATGAAGGAGAAGTAATCAAAAATTATAGCGATGATCAGCTAGATCAAATGTGCAGAAAATATCTTACTACCGACGACTGATCCGAAGAAACAACATTAGCAAATGACCTGAAGACGCGAATGGCATCAAAAGGGTTTGAAATTAACAATAAATATGCAAGTAATCTCAAAGAACAATTAGAAAAAAAGAAAGGATTTAAAAAGTTAATTGAGGAGATTGATGATTTAGTAAATAAAACAGAAGAAGAAGCAAAGGGAAAGCAAAACGACATTAATACAAAGATCAACAAATACATCATGCAACAAAAAGATGCAATTCCAGAGTTATATCAGCAATTCAAAGGTTGGGAATCTGAAAAGATAAAATTTGACGATTTTAAAAACTATATTAGTAATGAAAGAAAGTGCTTAGATCTTGAAACAAAGAATTATGAGATTCATCTCAAAGTCACCAAAGCAAAAGCAGCAAACCACATTTCAGATAAGCACCAAAAGAATCGAGCATACACTTTGGGGAAAGTTGCAAACCGTTCTGCATTCGGTAAATTTTTATTGGAGAGAACTGGTCTTTCACAAGGATTTTCTGCTTTTACCGATTATACCAATGAACAAAAACAATTTGAATATAAGTGTGTAGAAGATTTTGATGCGGTAATGAAAGAAGCAAAAACATACGAAAACTATATCACAGATTATGAAAAGGGGAACTATAAGGAAGAAGGGAAACGACTTAACTCTCTTAAGAATCGACTCTGATACAAAAAAGCAAAAAGTCGAATGGCAAAATACAAAACTACTGTTGAACACCTTGAAGACTGAGACAAACTCAAAAAGAATATTGATACTGCTTTAAAAGACTACCTTAGTTCTCCGTCTTCCGATCCAAAAGAAATGACAGAACGTTCAACGAAATGGAAGGCTCTTGTAGATGCACTCATTCAAGGATATGTTCGTATACAACTCCACAAGGAGACATGAAATAATTTTCTTTATAGTAAAAGCCGTAATATCGAAAAGACAACAGCAGAATTATTATCATCCTTTACCGTAGGAATCAAAACTCTTACACATAAAGAACATCTTAGCGAAAAAGAAATCATTGAACGATTGAAAACATATGGTTCCCAAGGGCAAGAAACATATGAAAATGCATATAAGAGACTTAATACTCAGTATGAAAAAAATCAAAAACAGTTTAAAAAAGAGAGAAACCTACATGCTTGGAAATATGGACTATTTTGTGGAATTCCTCGTTTTCTTTGATTCATATGAATTGGGAAAATCTTCTGATTCTGGATGGATGATTCTTGAGCAGATATCATTGATCCAGCAACCAATATGACTCAAGGAGCTGATATGACTCCAAAAAGCCCAATTTCCGAATCTCTACCCCAATCCAAACCATACAATGTTAAAGACTATTTCAACCCTACACTACATGATGTTCCAGATGCAAAAAGTAACATCATTCAATGAATTACCGAACATTTTGACAATATAAAACCTGAAGATTTCTCTAATAGTACTATAGACATAGAAATAGGAGCTTGAACCGACGGGATACCTTGGGATTGAGGGGGACCTGAAGATTCTATAGTAACTGAAAAACTTACGGAGGTACAAAACAACATCCGCGGACTTGAATGATTATCAAAATCTCAAAAAGACCGCTTTATTTCCTCTCTAGATAATATTCAAGTACCTAAAGGAAAGGATTTTACAAGTCCAAATCTATGGAAAATGAGAATGTATGAAAATATCGAACAAATTGCAAAAGGATTTAGTAACAAAGATATCCATGAATGTAGCAATCTTACTATCAATATTTCCCATGATGAGGATCTTGATATCGCAGGTGAAGTTTGAACAAATAATATCTATGATAAAGTTGCACAAGCAAAGATCACACGAACAAAAGAAATATCTAACGACATGGCAAATACAAATATTCCAGAGGACGCTAGCATAGAAGAAGATCCAAATCATCCATGAGTTTTCAGAAAAGTAGTAACATGGAGCACTCCCACTCAAATTGCTCCTCTCTTTAACAATACTGTATCCGAAAATTCTGATAATCTCCCCAAAGCAGCATAATCAGACTTTTACTCTTTTATCTTTTCTCTCATGCCAACACAACCTTTTTTTCAAGCAGATTACTTCTACGATATGTTTAGAAAAGCTTGAATCTCCGAGGAATACTTCCCTTCCTTTCAAGCTAAATTACAACCTATTTTTGAAGAAAGACTCGTTCTAAGAGTCCAAGAGAAACTCACAGAGGAGCAATTTGATACGATCATTACCCTCTTTGCAGACGGAGATTTTGATCAATTTGAAGAAAAATTAGAAACATATATTCCAAATTTTGATGGGTTTCTTGATGGAGTTTATCAAGAATTTGAAGAAGAATACCTTGCAAATTTCAAAAGCACCCCTTAGACATCATTTTCATCGAAACAGTCTTCAATCGAAGCTCCAGGAGCAACCATAGGGAAAACTTTATCATCTTTTCCAATCTCACAAACAATTACGGTAGGTCCACTTTTCTCTTGTAAAGCTTGTTGAAAAATTTTTTTAAATTCTTCGAGAGTGGTCGCTCTAAAAGCTCTTGCTCCTAGTCCTCTCGACATTGCTACGAAATCTGCTTGATCATTCATATCCGTAGCTGAATATTTTTGGTCACAGAAAAGGGATTGCCACTGACGAACCATTCCAAGACTATTATTATTGATGACAATTTGGATAATAGGAAGATGATTTTCTACTGCAGTAAGAAGTTCATTGGAATTCATACGGAAACATCCATCTCCTGCGACATTAATCACTCTTTTATCAGGATTTCCAATTTGAACTCCAATCGCCGCACCGAGTCCAAACCCCATTGTTCCGAATCCTCCGGAAGTGATCAGACTTCTTTTCTTTTTAAATTTGTAATACTGAGCGGTTCGCATTTGATGTTGTCCCACTTCTGTCGTAATAATAACCTCCCCTTTCGTTTGTTGATACATTTCTTCGATCACACTCGGACAAGTGAGTAATGTTTTATGAGTAGAAACGGTATATTGGTGTCTGAGAGTCTGAAGATAAGCAATCCATTCTTCATGAGTAGTTTCCTGGATATACGGATCAAGTTGATGTAAAATATCTTTCAAATCTCCCACAATACTTGCAGTTACCGGAACATTTTTTCCGATTTCCAAAGGATCGATATCAATATGAAGGATTTTCGCTTTTTTTGCAAAAGTTTTGGTATTTCCTGTCACACGATCAGAAAATCTCGTTCCTAATGCGATAATGAAATCACACTCTCCAATTCCTTTATTGGTCGTTTTCGTTCCGTGCATTCCGATCATCCCCATATAGAGCTCATCCGTTTCAGGAAAATCCCCTTTTCCCATAAGAGTATTACACACTGGAGCATTAATCTTTTTCACTAATTGATACACTTCTTCATTGGCTCCAGAAAGATGAACTCCCCCACCAACTAAAACAAAAGGTTTCTGAGCGGAGTTAATCAAATCAATCGCCGTTTCAAAAGTTTGCTCATCGATAGAGACAGACTTTTTTTCTTCTTTTTTAGGCTCTTGAGGTATATACTCAGTGATATCCGTGAGTGCATTTTTCGTAATATCCACCACAACAGGTCCAGGTCTTCATGATCTTGCAAGAAAGAACGCCTCTCTCAAAGCATTTGCGACCTCTTTCACATCCGTAACCAGAAATTGAGCTTTAGAAATCGGTTTAACTATTGCGGTAAAATCAGCTTCTTGAAAAGCATTTTTTCCAAGTAAGGTTTTAGGAACATTTGCCGTAATTACTACAATTGGAGAAGAATCTGCATCTGCAGTTGCAATTCCCGTTACAAGATTCAAGGCTCCTGGTCAAGAAGTAGCCATACAAACTCCCACTTTTCCCGTCGAACGAGCATATCCGTCAGCAGCATGAATGGCCTGCTGTTCGTGAGTCGCACGATAGTGTTTAAGTTGCAATTCTCCATATAAAGCGTCATAAACCGGTAAAGCTGCACCTCCAGGATATCAAAAAATAGTGTCAACTTTTTCTTCTCTTAAAACTTTCATAATAATTTTCGCGCCTGATAATTGTTGTGTAGATGTTTCCATAAGTGATTAGATAAAAGATAAAAACAAAGCATTTTTTCCCTCTTCCTTATTAAGAGAGGGGGAGGGGGAGGTTTTTATAGATAAAACCGCCATTATCCTGGAGGAATAAAATATTTATTTTTTAAAAAAAATCTTGTACTCATGATAGAGGGGATACATTGTAAAAAAGAGGGTAAAAATCTGATGAAAAACTCTATTTTACAAAATCACCACGAGCAACAAGACTCCCAAGACCAACACCAAATTTGCAACTACTGAAAAAGAAGGAGCAAAAGATCCTTTCACGAAAGCGAAGTTATTGTGAGGAATAATTTGACTATTTTCTCCTCTCATCTCTTTCAGTAAGAAGTAAAACTATTTTTTAGATAAGGAAATCAAAAAGAAAGTCAAGGGAAAGAAAAAGAAAAATTTTAAAATGAGAATTTGAAATCTAAAAAATACTGTTTAGGCTGCTTTCATTATAATATCATCATGCAATCTTGCAACCTCATCATTAATAATTGTCATTAAATTTTGTTCATTTATGCACTTTTCCATATAATTTTCTGGTGTTTTTTTATATCAATATCGCAAGATACTAGACATACAGTACTTTATCTTCTCAATTATACCAGACAATCTCATTTCTAAGTTAGATATAAGCTCTCTAGGTTTATCTGATTCCTTTAGTAAACATTCAAACTCACCTAAAACACTTCGCAAATTATCTCTAAGAGTCATAAAAGCATAATACCCTTGTTCTTCATAACTTGCTAAAAACTTATCTATCGACCTCATACCAACGTCCATACTAGGGCTTATATTTTGTCCACTTTTTCTATCACTCATATTTTCTCTATAACATATAAAATTACAATCTATATAAAGATTGATATATATATGTCAAGATTTTTTTATTTTTTTTATATCTTGAAAATATTTTTTTATTCTTTATCAGTTTCTTTCAGAAAATTCTGCAAAATAACCGGTTCACTACTAAGAATCATATCTGCCCCCTTATCGATAAATTTCTCAAAGGTTCAAGTATCATTTACCGTATAAGTCACAAATTTTTTATGGGCATTTTTGATATCAGAAATCACTTCATCTGTCATCATATCATACGGAGCCAAAAAATATTGAATCGCAGGATTCTGAATCAAAGTTTCATCTTGAAAATCACGAACATCATAAGTATCTCGTCCAAGAATAATTCCCGTTGCAGAAAGCAAAGTTTCTCTCATAAGAGGATCATAGGAAATAAAGATCACCTTATGTTCCATCCCTTTCTTTTTTACTGTTGCAATCGCTTCTTTGGTTTGTTTTATTTTATCTGATCTTGTTTCATTTTCATCAGCTTTCAATTCCAAGAAATAATATTGAAATAATCCATCAATCACATTCAAAACAGTTTCTAAAGTCATCACTTTTTCTCCATTTTTGAGAGTACAATTATCTTTTAATCGACTTAAATTTTTATCATAAATATGAGTTTTCGGACAAGAAGATGGCCATAACGTAGGACCATGTGCAACCACATTAATTTGATCCTTCGTATAGGAAACATCAAATTCTACTCCTGGAAGATTAAGTTTTTTTGCAAGATAAAATCCTTCTATCGAATTTTCTTGTGCTAAATTTCCTCCTCCACAATGTCCAATAATCATCGTTCAGGTAGTAGTTTGAGCTCCCGTCATTCCAAATTGATATCAAAGATAGGAAGCAAGATATTCAATCTTTTCATCTTCATCATCAAAAGAAAAGTCCTTACTTTTGATCAATTCAACCGAATCTCCACTAAAGACAAGAAAATGATATTTATTCACTTCATCATAATACATCGTCGAAAGAGTCCGATTTCTTTTTTCTCTTTCTCCAAAAATAGAATTATAGTTTGTTTTCAACAAGATGTCCCCTGTTGCAGTATATTGTTTTAAAGAATAGAAGAAATCTGTCGGTTGCACAGGAGTATCAATAACAAGTCCTTTTTGGATTCCCGTTCCTACGATAAGTCATAAACTTTGATATGCCGCACGAGTTCATAAATTTTCTTTATCTTGAGTGGTAAGACTTACCATTTTTTTATGATCTCCCAATACAACCAAGATTCATGAATCAAAATAATTCATCTCCACTAAACTTTCATAGAAATTACTGAAAGCCCTATCAACATATTTCAAAGCATCATCTTCTGATTTTCCATAAGGAGTTTCGAAAGGAGTATGAAGTGAAATCGTTTGAGATCAAATGAAAAAAGGTTGAGAAGTCTGAGAGTTCTTTTTTACTTGCTTAAGAATTTCGTCATATAAATCTTTATCTGGAGCAGCACCAAAAACATAAGTCTTTTTATTTTTAAAGACTTCATCTGAGATAATATGTTTAAATCCTACTTCCTTGATAAAATCTCCTTGATTGAGGAAATCCAAAGTTACCGTACTAATAAAAGAAGTATCATATCCAATACTATTAAAATAAGTTCATAAAGGAGGAGTTGGAGATTGATATCCCGTATAAAAATCACTAAGCACTCCCTTAAAATAAGGTTCCACTCCCAATAAAGCCGAAATATGAGCAGTATCAGAAGTTCCCCCATTTTCAATCACTCTATTGAGGAAGATTCCATCATCTGAAATCTTATCAAAAAGTGGCAATCTATTAATTCCCCCGGCTTTTTCAGAATCTACGGCAGAGATCGATTCAGAAAAGATAAAAATAATATTTGGTCTATGTCCACTCCCCTGTTCAAAATTATAATAATCTTCATATTTTTTTTCATGTTCTTGAATTTCTTCTTCATAAAAGAAATTTTCAAAGTTTAAAGTAAAAATATTGGATAAGTCAGACTTTTTAAAATTTTTTCAAAATCAGAGCCCTAAGAAAAGCCCCGTAGAAATCAGAATCATCACCAAAGTAATTCTTTTTAAGATCGTTTTTTCAATCTGAGCAAGAAAATAGGCTAAAAAGACTCAAAAGAAAAGATAAATCAAGAGAATACAACAAATAGGATTGAGAACATTTGCAATTCACGAACTCGCTCCTTTACTCATTGCTAAAAGATCTAAAATGGAGAGTCTAAACCCTGCAAAATATAAAGTTACCAAATCCACCGCAAAAAGGAAAAGAAATGCAAAAACAATAAAGACATAACACCTTCTTATCCAAATTCTTCTCGCTACCATCGCAAGAATTACAAAGAAAAGGGAAATAATCCATACCAATAAATCACTAAAAAAATAGGAAGATAAATCTGCTATAATAAAAAAGAAAGAATAGTTTTCATAATGGGAACTATCAAGAAAATACAGAAGATACATCTTGATAAAAAGAGAAAGAAACAGAAGATAAGACAATGTAATTCCATAGCTTGGACAAAAGATTTTCTTACAAAAAGGAATAACATATTTTTTTCCAATCATTTTTATTTTTGTAAACATTGTCATTTAAATACATCTAAAAAACACCCATTTTATTTTTCAAAAAATATATATGAAAATGTAAAAAAAAAACAAATCAAACAAACAGAATAAATAACTTTTTTCAAAAAAAACAAGCGATATTGATATGAGAAATATTGAAAAAAAAGGAAAGATTCATAATTTTTAAGGAGTTTTATCTTGAAAAATATAGGAAACAAAATGAAAAATTTTTCAAAAGCACTCTTTCTTGCTGGAATCATAGGAATAGGAGTAACTGCTTATGGAAATGCAGAATTTTCCATTGAAATTGACACAGGAAATACTCAAGTGTATCTCGCTTCATGAGATAAAAAAGTAACCATTGATGACCTCGATATTCTTGTAACAAAAAAAGAAAAAGAATCTGAATCTTCCAAAGAAGTAGCAATCGATTTTCAAGAAACTACTTGATCTTGAGAGAATCTCACTTGAAATACTTCAAATACTTTCACTTGAAACACTCAAACTTGAGAAAATATTTCTGGAACAGGAGAAAGTCTTATCACCTCCGGAAATACATTAACCTGAACAGATGGGAACACTACAGGAAGTAACAATCCTTCTTATGTAACGATTCAAACTCCCAATCAATGTGAATATTCAGGAATCGTCCTCGATAATCTCCAGACAGGAACTGAACTTGAAAAAGCCATTTACTGGATGTATCGTAATGGATTAACGAGTTTCAATACCTTATCTGGATATCGTCCTTACGATAAAGTTACCAGAGAAGAATCTGCAAAACTCATCTGACAGCTCTATCATGTTCTTTGATTTACTGAAACAGATAAAGGATGGAATTGTAATTTCATTGATACGGATAAATTTGATCCAACCTTAAAAGATCACATTAAAAATGTTTGTACTTGGGGAATTTTTCAAGGAAATCCTAATACTCAAGAGTTTATGCCTCATGATGAACTTACAAAAGGACAAACTCTTACCGTACTTATCAGAATTCTTGAAGATAAACTTTCAGATGAAAGCATTCAACCACGACGATTAGAATATTATGTTAAAGCAAAAATTATCGGAATTACCAATGAGAAAAACCTTCAAAAGATGGAGATGTGAATTACAAGAGAAGAAATTGCTCTCCTTATCTACAGATATAAAAATCTTCTTATCAAACCTAATGGATGCAACAATAAGGAACAAGTTACTTCAAAGATTTCTGGAAATATTAATGCAGCCATTCAACAAGTTGCAGAAGATTGGAATCAAGATGTTAGTAATACAGGACTTTTAATTGACAATATTTGAACAATAGATCTTGAACTTCTTGCGGGAAATACTTCCCTTTCAGATGATCCAGAATTCAAAGAAGCAATCAATTGGATGTATGATCACGGAATTACCAATTATAAGACACCTGATGAATATCTCCCTTTCCAAAGTCCAACACGTGAACAAATCGCAAAAATGATTGATAAATTTGCAACTGCAATGAATCTCAATACCATTAGAAATACAGACTGCGATTTCACAGATATTGAAAACTCTGAAATGAAGGAATCAATTATAAGAGTTTGTCAACTTGGAGTAATGGGAGGAATCGGAAATGAATTCCGTCCAGAAGGAAGTGTTAAAAAATCTGATTTTATTACCATTCTTATTAGACTCTTTGAAGGAAGAAAATTAGATGAAAAAACAGAACCTCGATGGTTAAATTACTATCAAAGAGCAATTGATCTAAGTTTAATTTCTGCTCAAGATACCGTAACGTTTGATAAAGAAATTGCAAGATATGAAGTGGCAGTATTCCTCTACAGATTAAAAGTGCGTCTCACGATGTACAATAACCTTAATAATACGATGATTCCTGATGAAATTATCAAAACTCTGGAAGACACCACACAAACTTGAGCAAAACAAACGGCAAATATCTCTGTAGACCTTCTTGCCCTCAATAATCAGAATTTTTCCGAAGGATTTATTGAAATTTTTGGAACAAGATACAAGATCAAGAAAACAGTAACAGATGCTTACAATGTATGAGAAAACAGTTTTGTACGATACGGATCTATTTCCGACTTTGTAACTAATGAGAATGTAGGAATTATCAATTTTATCATTACCAATAAAGCTCTTACTGAAGGAAGTGTTCGTCTCCTTAAAGATGATAAATCTTATAAAATTACCAAAGATGAACAAATTAATAGTTATTACTATTTAACACAAATATAACCCACATTCCCTCTTATAAAAAGAAGAAAAGTCTGACTTTTCCTCTTTTTTTTATTAAAATAAATTTATATATCTTTTTAAGAAAATGTCAATCTACAAAACATTCAAAAAATGATATAGTTTGTAAAATTGACATTTTAAATATATAATATTTATGTATTTTGACTTTTTATTATTATGTGATAAGTATGAAGACGTTAAAATCAGTAATAATCTACATAAGTATTGGAGTTTTATCACTCTGTGATTTTAATGGTTGGATCTTAGCTGAGGACAACTATGATCCAAAACCTTTTTCTGATAATCAAGAAGAAAACTCTGAAATAACAGTGACTATTAATGAAGAGAATGATAATAATGAAAAGTCAGAAGAACAAGATAATAAGGATGAAAATGAAAACAAATGAAACGAAAATGAAGACAAAAACAATAATGAAGAATTAGAAAAACAAGCTAATCATGAAAACGAAGAATCCGAAGAACAAAATGAAACTCCTGAAAACGAATGAAATGAACAGGAAGAAAATATTTCTCAAAATAATGAAACATCTCTTGAATCAATAGATACAGAGAAAACAAATAATGGAGGAACAGAATCTAATGAAGAAAATACGAACAATGAAACAAATAATGAAGAAAGTAATGAAGCCAATTTTGATGAAAAAACCGATGAAGGAACAAAAGAAAATACAGATGATGAGGATCAAGACGATACAGAAGATGAAATATCTGAATGAACTGAAACAATAAAAAATATTGACGATAATAACGATGAAGGTGAAAACAAAGACGAAGACAAAAGTGAAGATGAAAGTGAAGATGAAAGTGAAGATGAGAATTTTGATCAGGATTGAGAAGAGAATTTTGAAGATACTCCTGTTTTATTAAGATCCGTAACACTTTCAACTCCCTCTCTAAGAAGCGTAGCTCCGTTAGGGAATACTCTCCAAAATGCAAATACTTTTTCAGATTTTGAAGAAATAGTATACACTTGAATTCTTGATGATGCCGAGGTAAGTTATACGATTATGGATAGAAACTTATGAGCCACAAGCAATAATGTCAATAATTCTTCTTCTGATGGATATTATTATCAATACGGAAATAATCATGGGTTTGAAAGGTCTGATTATATTAATAGTGCAGGGACATTTAAAGCTTTAGGACCTTTCACTACATCTATCTTATCATGAGTAACAAAGCCTTATTATAGCGAAATTTTCAGTAAAATAAAGGGAGATCGATCTGTAGAATCTCCTCTTGCATTACGATGAGGAGAAGATGATGCTCCAGAAAATGATTACGATTCAGCAAATCCAAGGATTGAAAGACAAGGGCCATGTCCAACAGGACGACATGTTCCAAGTATGGAAGAAATGTACCTTTTACTCCGTTTATTTTTCTCAAATAACGGAATTGAATTTCAAAAAAAATGAAAAGCCATCTCTTATCCTGAACGAGTAGGAAAAGAAGGTGCTGCTGAAATTACGCTTACTCAAGGGCAATACGATCTTTTTCTATCAACTTTTAAGATTAGATTAGCTTGAAGAATCGATCACAATGCAGATAATCGTTATATAGGGACTACAAGACCACAATCTTTCTGGTGGGTATCTACAAAATGAGATACCATGAATGCTTGGAATTTTCAAACCCACAATAATCAAGCAAGAGGGATTTATCTCAATTTATGATGATGGGCAGATTATCATACTTGGGCTTTACCCATGAGATGTCTAAAGGATGAAACAGATCTCAAAGTAATCCGAAAGAATGACGATGGAACGATTCTGGAAACCGATGAACATCTTGATTTTGGAATTATGCCGAAATACAACGGATCAACTCCAACAAAAGCACCAGATGAGAATTATAGATACCAATTTAGTGGTTGGAATCAAAAAACAACGGGACCTCTTAAAAGAAATATGACGTTCAGAGCCGTTTTTACCCAACAAGAAAGATCAGGATATATCGTTACTTTTAGTGGGACAAATTTAGCTCCTATTACGGTAATAGAAGAACAAAAAGTTGCAAAGCCTGATAATCCAACCAGAGATGACGCAATTTTCTTAGGTTGGTATACAGACCCAGAATTTAATCAGATTTTTGATTTTTCTTCACCTATTATGCAGGATACCATTATCTATGCAAAATGGCAAGAAGATGATAATAGTTATACTGCAATAAAAGCAAGAAGTTTCCCTCTTACCTATCATTTTGGAGATTCTTTAACTTTCAATAAAGACAAACTTATCAATACAGATTTACACTTATTTACGACAGGAAACGTATTACAAGATTTTGTGATTTCTATGGGAATTGACCAGTTTAGTTTTAAAGGAGTTGCAGAACAAGCAACCGTCTTTTCTCTTATGGATGAAAGAGGAGAACCTTATCCAGGAATCCTAACAAGAAAACAAAATGAAAGATCCAAGCTAGAATTTGTGGTTAATACTGCCACTCAAAATAAAGTCGGATTTTATACTTTTCAAACAGGATTTATTAGTTTTGCAAGGTTTAATCAAAGTATTTATTCATGAGATGAAAGTAATTCAAAAGTAGTTACCGGTATTGCGTGAACTCCTAGTTTTGATTATCCTCTTGTAATCTGATGATCCCTCGATAAAAACAAAGAACCATGGAGGTTAATGAAGGGAACTCTTTCAAACGTAAAAGTAAAAGTACGATATGATTCAATGAAACCTTTCCAATTTCCAGAACCAACACAAAGTTGATGGGATTTTATCGGACGATATAAGGATGCAAATTTTACTACTCCTGCAACGACGACAAATATCAATTCAGGAGACATCCTGTATCCAAAATGGGAACCTATTACCTACGTGCAATATACTTTTAATGCTTGAAGTGGAGTATTTTCTGATGGAACAGAAGAAAAATCTGACTCTTATAAAGTAAGAAATCCCTTCCCTACGATTGAAGAACCAACCTTATCAGGATATCACTTTATCGGTCGAAGTGAAGATAAAATCAATCTGATCAATGAGAATACTGTAACTCATGGAGACAAAACCTTTTATGCTCTGTATGAAGCACAAGGAACTCCTTATACCGTAGAACATTATCAGGAAGCTTTAAATGGAACTTTTACCCTAAAAGACACCGAAACGAAAAGTGGAACAACCGATACATTTACCAATGCAACAGCAAAATCGTATCCTTGATTTTCTCTTTCAGGAGAGATTGAACAAAAAAGAATCGCTTGAGATGAATCTACAATCGTACAAATATATTATAAAAGAAACGAATACACGATAACCTTCAATACAGACGGAGGAAGTCCAATCAATTCTATTACAGCAAAATATTGATCTCTACTTACAAGTCCAAATGCTCCAACGAAATATGGATATACTTTTGATGGATGGACTCCAGCTTTTCCGTCTGAAATGCCAGTAGATGGAGCGACATTACAAGCAAAACGAAAAGCAAATCGTGTGCATATTACGTTTGATAAGAAAGGAGGAACGGGAGGAACAGATGAATTTTGGTTTACCTATGGAATTTCTCGCTATTATGCAGACCAATCACTTACTCAAAAAATGATGGATATTATTCCTCCAACAAGAACTTGATATCTCTTTAAAGGATATAAATCTGAATCTGAACGATATGTTGCCTATGATGATAATGGAAATTATATCGCGTTTGCAGATGATTTATCTACTGATTTAGGAGAAGATATCACTCTGACTGCAATCTGGGAAATCCAAAAAATCCATATTACGCTCGATCCCCAAGGAGGAACCGGAGGAACTTCAGACTTTTATTTCTCTTTTAATGAAAAAAAATATTACACCGATGAAAATTTAACTCAAGAAATTTCTAAAGTAATTAAGCCACAAAAAACGGGATATCTCTTCAAGGATTATTTTAGTGAAAGCATTGGAGAAAGATTTGTCTCTTATAAAAAAGATGGAACACGAATTGAACTTGATAGTCCGAGTGAAGATACTTACTACAGAATTTCTAAAAATACCACTTTAAAAGCAAGACGAACTCCCAAGAAGATTCATATCACTCTTGATAAGCAAGGAGGAACCGGAGGAACAAATGAATTTTGGTATCAATATCATACTCCTACCTTTTATGCAGATGAAAATCTTTCTCAAATATTAACGGGAGTCATCCGTCCTCAAAGAACTGGATATACCTTCAAAAATTACAGAACCGAACAAGAAAGATACGTAGCTTATGAAGATCAAGGAACCATGATCGAATTCGCAGATGACCTTCATTTCGACCTTTATCAAGATACGATTCTCAAAGCTACTTGGGAAGCGAATACCTATACCCTTCAATTTTCAGCTTGAGAAGGAACAGGTTCTATGGAGGATCAAACTTTCACACGAGATATCAGACAGACCTTAAGAAAAAACACTTTCACAAAACCTTGATATCATTTTAAATATCGAATCACTTCCGATCAAAGAACCCTCCTTGATCAAATGTCTTTGGTGAATATTATTGACTCTTGAACCATACTTCTTACTGCGGTTTGGGAGAAAGATCAAACTAATAATCAAGGGAAGACACTTTCTTCATGAGGAGGAAGCAGCGGAGGAAGAAGACTAATCAAAGATAACTGTCCAAACGGAGATTTTTCTGATAGTTATTATGATAAAAAATGTTCCAATAATACCAAAGAAGAAAAATCTGATCAAACTCACGGATCTGCTGAAGAACGAAGTGATGAAGATATTTCTCTTTATCAATGGGCCAAAACATTACAGCTTACTTCTATGGAAGATATTGAGTCTTTTAGAGGTGATTCCTTGATTACAAGGTCAGAAATGGCAAAAATTGTATCACTTTATCTCAGAAATATTTTTCAAAAACAACCATACCAACAAGAATCATGCAATGATTTTCAAGACATTTGAGATATTACTTCAGATCTTCATGATTACATCATTTTATCTTGTAACCTGGGGATTATGGGAAGAACATCTGATGGTCAATGAATCATGAAATTCTTTTATCCTCACAATCAAGTTACAAAAGCAGAAGTTGTAACAATTATTTCAAGAATTTTTTGGGGAAATCTTTATAAAAATATTCCATGAGAAATACGATATGAAAGACATTTGAAACATTTACGAGAAATTTGAGCTATCAAAAATACTGATAAAACTAATATTCCTATTAAAAGAAAAGAATTCTACACCATTTTAAGGAGAATTCATACATTAGATTTATAAACATGAGGACGGATTTATTCCGTTCTTTTTCATTCTCCTTTTTATTCTTTTTTCTATAGATCATTTTTCTCACTTTATTTTTCCGCTTAATTTCTTGAAATTAAATCCATAATACATACTATCATATACGATTTATTTTTTAACTTTTATCCATGATCGATCTCAAAAAAGTTCGTGAACATCTCGAAGAATATCAAACTGTTCTCAAAAAAAGGAATTCAAACCTCAATCTTGATCAGATTTTATCTCTTGATGATCAAAGAAAGGAATTACAACAAAAAATCGACAATTTGAAATTTCAACAAAAAGAACTTGCTGCTAAACAAGATTATGAAGGAGCAAAAAGTTTAAAAAGTCAGATTCAAACTGCTGAAGAAGAATACAACAAAGTAGCAGAAGAATTGAAAGGATATCAACTCAAAATGCCTAATTTTCTTCATGATAGTATTCCAGAAGGGAAAGATGATTCAGAAAATGTAGAAATCAGAAGAAATGGAGAAATTCCTCAATTTGATTTTCCTCTCCAAGATCATATGACTTTGATGAAAAAATATGATATGATCGATGTCGAAAGAGGGGTAAAAATTGCCGGAGCTCGTTCTTACTTCCTCAAAAACGATGGGATGCTTTTGGAACAAGCTATTTTGCAATATGCACTCAAAAAAATGGTAAATAAAGGATTCACTCCTTTTCAAGTACCAAATATCGTAAATACCAGTTGTCTTGTAGGAACAGGATATTTCCCAGGAGGAGAAGAAGATGCTTATCGATTGGAAAGAGATGATCAATGGATGATTGCAACGGCTGAAATTCCTCTTACTTCTTATTATAGTGGAGATATTATCGCAGAAAACGAATTGCCAAAAAAGATGGTAGGACTTTCTCCTTGTTATCGCCGTGAAGCAGGAAGTTATGGAAAAGATACAACAGGACTTTACAGAGTTCATCAATTTATGAAAGTAGAACAAGTGGTTCTTCTTCCTGAAGATGAGAAAATGGCAGAAAATTATTATTATCAAATTTTACAAAATTCTGAAGAATTAGTGCAAGAACTTGGGCTTCCTTACCGTGTTTTGCAACTTTGTACAGGAGATTTAGCGATCGGGAAATATCTTTCTCACGATATCGAATGCCGAATGCCTTCAAGAAATAGCTATGGAGAAACTCATTCTGCAACTTCATTCTTAGATTTCCAAGCAAGAAGACTCAATCTTCGTTACCGCAGTGAAGACGGAACGGTTAAATACTGCTATACGATGAATAATACCGTAGTTGCTTCTCCAAGAATTTTGATCGCAGTGCTTGAAAATAATCAAACAGCTGACGGAAAAATTAAAATCCCTGAAGTCCTTCAACCTTATATGGGGAAAGCCTTTATTGAATAATATTGCCCCAGATGATCGAGCTTTTGAAACATCTTGATGACATTCATACCACTCCTATGGGATATGAAAGAATTAAAAAAAATCTGAATGTAAACTTGGATCATGAAGGAATTATTTCGCTGTGTAAAGAGAAAATCTTGGACAAAAATTCTCATCTTTATCAGAAAGGTAAAAATCGATACTGTAAGATTGAAGGAATGATCATCACTATTAATGCTCATAGTTATACGATTATTACTGCACATCAATTGTAATCTTATATTTTAATTATAAAAAGGTTTATGAAAATAGAAACTTTTCCATTCTTAACTCCCATCGAAAAAACCTGTGATTTTATAGAAGTATTTTTTCATGCCTAAAAGATTTACATTTCCTATTGTAACAACATTAACTCTCTATTATTGAAGTAAATGAATGGGAAAAATTATCATGTATATTCAAGAACATCTCGGAGATATCCTTCAATAAGATAAATTATCTCCTATAAGGTAACATAAAGAAAAAGCTCAAATCTTAAAAAAACTTCTACTCCTTGTAGGAGTTTTTTCCTTTAAAAATTTGATAAATCTTCGAAGAAAAACTATAATAATAATACTTATTTTTATCCTCAGCTCTTTATAATGACAAATCCACAAACAGACGATCAAGAACAACTTTCAGGTCAACATGATACAAAAAAAGAACTCTGAAACCTTTTTCATAGTGCAAACGAGAGAGCTGACAATTTTCAATCATATCTAGACCAAAGTAAAATAGAAAAACTCTGTACATTGATAAAATTATGAACCGTTGTTCCTAAAGATTCTCAAGGACAAGAACAGCCACAAGACAACTCCTCTTCTACACCAGAAAAAAAAGAAAAAGGAAAAGAATCAGTACCTCATCAGAGATATCGCCGAGATCAACTCAATAAAAATTCCTTAAAACATGTCATAGAAGCACAAAATATCCAATATAAAGACCTCTTTCAGGATAAAGATAATATCAAACAGGCAAAAGGGTTCTGAAACTGTTATCTCGTAAGTAGCCTCATGACACTATCCAATACTCCCTTTTTCAAAACCTTAATGGAATCTTACATCAAAAGAGCGAAGTTTAAAACATGAGAATGGGGAAAAACATGAGAATGGGGATATATTGTAAAGCTTCCTTTAGGAGAACCTCATGGTCGTGAAATTTTTATCAAAGATGGAGAACTTAATAATTCAAAAGTAGAATGAGAAATAGGATATAAAATTTTAGAAATTGCATATTTAAAAAATAGAAGACCTAATGCAGGGAACGATTATCCCCCTCTTAGCCCAGAAGAATATCAAAACAGTATCGGATGAAGAATGCAAGAAGCATTACAAAAATTTTTCTGAAAAAAGAATTTAAATTTTTGTACTTTTGGAAGTACCAACTCACGAAATCATGATCAAAGACTCTCCTCTGCTAACTCCGAAGCAAGAGAAAAAATTGAAAAAACACTCAAAAACTATGATGCATCTCATGGATATACCTTTATAGAACTTATTACCGGAGCTTCTCAAAATGGAGATCAAGATCATTTTGAAGTAAATGGAAAGACTTTTTACCATAGTCATGCATATGCTTTTCAGAGTATCGAGAAAGATTGAGATGGGAATATCAAATCCATTACGGTAAAAAATCCACGAAATGATAGTGAAAAGACTTGAGGTACAAGCATTTCTCTTACATATCAAGAATTTCTTGACACCTTTTCGATTATGGGACTTGTTACCATTAAGCCAGAAAAATTCTGTGATCAAATTGATGACATAAGTCCAGATGACTTTTGAAAGCATGATTTTAGGGATGATTTCTTTAAAAACGAAGACTATAAACTTGCAGCATAAAATTGATTTTTATCTAAAAATCGCTAATACCATGATAGATTTTTATCATTTTTCTCCTTTCCATGCAACTTTTTATCTGTCATTCTTTTGAAAGAAAAGAGCAGCATCTTCTCATCAAAGATAATCCCGACCTTGTCATGCAACTTAGAAAAGTCTTGAGAGCGAAACCAGGATATGATTTTTTTATCCAAGATTTTTCTGGGGATGAAAGATTTCAAGTAACTTTAGTCAGTTATACGGATAAAGATATTTTTACGAATATTCTCTGAAGCGAAAAAGCTCCTCAAGAGAGGAAAAAAATCTGAATGGCTATTGCTTTCCCCAATAAACAAGAGAAATTAGAACTCATTGTCCAGAAATTAACAGAAATTGGGATCTCTCATCTCTATCTTTGGGCTGCGGAAAGGTCGCAGTTGAATGAACTGAAAGAAAATAAAATGCAAAGACTCCAGAAGATTATGAAGGAAGCTATGGAACAGTCACGAGGATGGAAGATACCACAGATTTCCATTATCCAAGATTTGAAAAGTTTACAAAAGGAATGGAATTTTGTCGTTTTTGATCTCCCTAAAGAAGGAATGAAAAAAGAAGAAAATCCTGACAGAATCTATCAGAATACTCTTCCTTTTTTGTGAGTCATCGGTCCTGAGGGAGGACTCTCCTTCAAAGATTACGAACAATTTCCAGAATTCTATCAAGTGAAGTCTCTCTGAGATACGGTTTTAAGAATGGAAACTGCAGCGATTATTGGAGGACGAATAGTGAAAAATAGGTAAATTACCAATCATTTAGATTGTATCATAATGCTCATAAAATTGCTTCTGCATCTGAAGGACTATCCCCATCACCTCATTCACTGTAATCTTCTACTATTTCTGAAGATTTTGGGATTGGCACTATCGTTTGTGTAGTATCCGCATCATTTGGAATCTTAGGTGGGGTAACTTGTTGTTCCATACACGAACTTAGAGCACTAACAGTAGCAGTTATACAAACTAATTGTCTCCAATTTTTTTTGAGAAGATCCACCATTGCTCAAACTCATTCTAATCAAGCCATATTTATAAACAAAAAAAGATAAATACAACTTGAAGTTAGTTTTTTTTTTACAAATGTCAAGTCGGGTTTTTATCTTTTTTTGTAGTAAAAAATATCAATTCTCATCTCTATTTTCCTGTACTTCCAATTCCTCCTACTCCTCTTTCAGTTGAAAATTTTTCATCAAAATGATTATACAGTTCTTCATCAACAATCATTTCTAAAGTTGGGATTTCCCCCTGAGATGAAAAAGGATAACTCTCAAAAATTTCAATTTGTGCAACTCTCGTCCCCTTTTCAATCGTAACTACCTCATCGGTGAAATTGTAAAATTGCATTAAATATTCTCCTCTATAATCAGAATCAATAATCGCAACTGCATTTGCTAACATTAAATGCATTTTGGAAGGCAAAGAACTTCTCGCATACATTTTCACTCCTCGTCCTTGAGGGAGATAAGTTTTAATTCCTGAACCTACTCTCTGAATTTTCCCAGGTTCAACCGTAAAATCTTGAGTACAAAAAACATCTCGGCACACTGCTCAAGATGTCGTTTTGATGGGTAAAAATGCTTCATCATAGGTACAAAGGATGATTTTATTTTCCATGAAGGTCTAATAAAAATAAATCAAATGCATCTCGCGATTTGATTTTATGGACATTAGGATGTTTTTCAAGATCAAAATCCTGATTTCGTGGATAATCAAGCAAAACACAAGGAACTCCTTTTTCAGAAAGATTTGAAACAAAATAAGGATCATCTTCTACCATCATTTGAACTCCGTTTTGCTCACATAGTTCTGCTTTACTAATCTCATCTTCTGTATGGACAGCAGCAAAAAGAAAAAGAGAAAAAATCTGAGGATAATGAAGTTCAATCCATTTTTTCGTGTTTTCTGCTGCAAACTTTGGTCTTCAAGTCAAAACCGCCAAAGTATGTCAGGCTTCTTTTATCTTTTTTAATTGTTCATAAGCTCATAGAACCGGTTGCACTTCCCAAAATTCTGGATTTTGAAATAATCTCCAAAAAAACATATCCGTCTGCTCTGGCAATTCAACTTCAGAGGAAGTCAGTGGACTATATTTGTAAAAACTCTCTCGCTTTGCTCAGCGGAATTCAGGATATTTTACTAATTGTTTCAAAGTAGAACTTAAAACTTCATCACAATCAATTCCAATAATCATCTTTATCTAAAAAAGTAAAAATTCAATACCCTTAGTATAAAGATAATCTCGAAAAAATGCAAATTTTAAGCTTTTTTTCTACTTCTCTCCTATCTTTTCAATCCCATTTCAATCGTTCCTTTCTCATTTTCGAATGTAGAAACAATCTCTCCTTCAGGATTCCCTTCTTCAAAACTTTGAATCAAAGCTTCTTCTTGTAAAAAAGAAGAGAATTCTTGCATAACCGTTTTAAGTTCAGAATCTTGTGTCTGATAAGTTAAACTTACTCTCGCTTCTACAGGGAAATTTGCATCTTTTCTCATCTGATTAAGAAAACGAGATATTTCACGAGCAATTCCCTCTTTTTCAAGTTCTGGAGTAATCTCAAGATCCATTTTTACAATGGTATTTCCTTCAACGGTCACATTATCTCCCTCAAGTCCTTCATAAACTACTTCATAATCTTCTGGAGCGAGCATTCGTGACTGCCCTTGTTCATTGAAGACTTCGATTCCGTTTTCTTGTTCTCTTACATTTCCCTTTTTTCCATTGGCAATAATTTGTCCGGTATCTTTTCAAAATTTAGCAGAAAGCTGATTTCCGAGAGGTTTATAAATTTTAACAATAGGTCCCTCAGAAACGAAGATTCAAAGTTCTTTCACATTGACTTCTTCTTTGAGGATATCTCCATATTTTTCAAGTAATGCTTCTAAATTGATCATTTTTTATAGCATGGATAAAACTATTTCTTTTATAAGAATCATTTATAAAAAAACAAGTTGAAAAATTTTGAAAAAAAATCAAACACCCTAAAAATACAAAAACGAATAAGCACAGGTACGAACTTTATAAAAAAGTATTGATATATATAAATCATTATATTTGTCAATACAAAACAAAATACAAAAATGAACACAAAAAATTTGATGAGGTACGCTCTCATCGTCGTGGTCATTTTGCTGACGATCACAACCGAGAAAACGGTAGCACAAGACAGCAATAACGAATTCCACCAGTATTGGTATGAAATCCAAAGTGACTCAAGCTTGTATGTAAAAGGACTCATCAAGATTCAAGCAGGAGGAAAGACCTTCATAATTCCGCAAATTCAGGAAGGTATCAAGGGAATAAACGACACCACTACAACTCTTAAATTCTCTTGGAGGGGAGATGGTGTATTGATCATCAACATCCCCAAAGGAACAAGAATGCACTACGTGAAGGTAAATCCCAAAAACCTAAGAAGGGCGGCTAAGTGGTATGCAAAGTATGCCATGGGAGATATGAAAGCACCCCACTTTGGATACAGGAGGATACTCCGAAAGGCCAAGGCCAAGTAATTCATCCCCGTTAATCTTATATACTACAACAGTAGTGGATTAACGGGGATTTTTTCTTACCATAAAATAAGGACTTTTCTTCAAACTTTTTGATTTTCTCTTCTATAAACATCAGAAACACATTCCATCTTTCGTTGATATTTCTGTGCAATTTTCTCGATTTCACTTTCTAAAAAATTTTCTTGTCCTAAATAGTACGGAATCGTAAAAACCAAAACCGGATTTTCTGCAAACATTTCACGAATATTTTTCAAAAATCCAAGATACACTTTCTGAACTTCTTTCTGAAATTGTTGAATCTCTGCAGAAGTAGTATTTTTCGATACAATCGGTCCAAGCCAACCTTCTGTCACGATCACAGGGACAAACTTTGAAAGGATCTGAAACTTAGAAGAAAATTCTTTCGTACAATCCTGCTGAAAAAACTCAAAAACTTTTCCCAGAGAGAAATGCGAATTTTTCTCTCGCCACTGCTTATTCTTCAAAGCAGAATCAATCTGTAAATCGGATCAAACAAAATCAAAACCTAATGCATTAGCAATAAATCCTGTTGTTCCCATTCCACAAAAAGGATCAAAAATCAGACTTTTTTTCTCTTTTTTTCCTTTTTTTTCAAGGTAAGAGAGTCCAATCATCAAGAGTTGATGAGTAAGTTTTGCTGGCATCATTCCGACTTGCATACTACGAACCGGCTTTTTAAAATCCACCACCTCATACAAAGCAATATCTTGATATCCTTGAACGATTCATCGTTCTTTCCCAAGTTGTACAAGTTCAATTCCCTTTTTTTTCACATCCAAATCCGTATGCAAAAGTTCCACAGGTTTAAACCTCTTCATTTTATATTTTTTCTTAAATCCAAGTCCAAGATTATGATCTGCGATTCAAAGGATTCTTTTCGTTCCTCCCTCTTGATCATACAATTTTTTTTCAATTTCTTTGAAAGGAAGTACTTCCCCTCGTTTTACAAGGCTTGCGATCTGAGAGATTTTCGCTTTTTCTCCTGTTTCAAAAAGAATCAGATGATCATCGATTTGCTCTACCCTACTCGGATGTAAAGACTCCAATTCCTTCTGACAAAGCTCAAAATTATTACCAATGACCGCAAAAAACATGTTTTGAAAAGAAAAAATAAAAGAAAAAGAAAAAATAAATAAAAATCTGACTTCACTATACTGTTTTGCCTTAAAATTTCAAATTTTCCGAAAACAAAAAAAAAGTAGTATTACCTACTCTCTTTCCTCGATAGATGATAAAATAGAAAGATGCCAATTCATTTTAATGACCTTAGGCAATCCTAAAGAATAAAATCATGAACTCTGCAAAATTCTTCATTTTTTTACGAATACCTTAACCCTTTAAAAGAAATCTTCTTTTCTCTCAAGGAATTAAAACATTCAATAAAGATCCGAATAGCACTTTTTCTCAGATTTCATTTCTCTTTTGAAAATTACTTATCATATTTCTCACAGGTTTTGAGATTACTGGAAGATTCAGTTTTTCAAAATCGTTGATAACGAAATACCATAATGAACATAATCATTTTCTCAAGAAATAAATTTTTCCTTTTTATAATTACTCCTTTAAAGTAATGCCCATGGATGGTTGCTCTATTAAATAGAGTCGAAGGAAGTTTTTCTTTCTCTGCATCTTCTATGAGCGAAAAGACTTTCTCATTCTTTTGTTGTTTTCAAAAGAAATCATATCGAAAACCGTATGGTTTAGTTTTCAACAGGGAAAGAATCTTTTGAGAAGTTTTCTATTCTCTTTCTATTTTATTAATGATCTACCTTGTTTCACTGTAAAGGTTTGTTCTTTCCTTTTCAATGACGATATTATTATAATCAGATTTTTCCCCTTTTGCAAATTTTTTGGCACTTTTTTATTTTCTCAGGTAAGATCTACAATTCAAACAATTCTCCACACTCCTCTCTCGTTGCAATACTCATTTGAATCTGTTCAAAAAAATGAAATTGTTCCATAATTTTCTCATAACTATTATTATCTTTGGAAATATGAGAAAAAATCAGAATTTTCAACTTTGGACTTGCACACCTTTTCACGAGGTTAAATGCTTCATCATTGGAAAGATGAGTTTCTTGTACACGATTTTTGAGATAAATTGGATAAGGACCATATTTTAGCATTTCTGGATGATAATTTGTTTCTAGAAACACTGCATCACATTGGGAGAAATGTTTCTCTAAATCTTCTTCCACTTTTCCAATATCCGTAAAGACTCCAATATCTTTTCCTTCAATCTCTACTCTAAAACTCAACGGATATTCAGTATCATGGCTTTTCAGAAAAGGATAAATACGAAATTTCCCAACTTCAAAATCATCAACTGTCACATCTTCTAAAACCTCTTTATAAATCTGATAGTCTTCTTCTTTTACATTTGCAATCTCATCCCCATTGAAAAAAATAGGAACTTCTGGTAACATTCTATGAAACCTCGGCAATCAACGAATATGATCCGTATGAGAATGCGAAATAATCACTGCTTTTACTTTTTTTAAATCGAGTCAAAGTTTTTCCGCACGACTATTAAGCATTCTATACGAAATTCCACAATCAATTAATATTGCCTCATCTTCCGTTCAAATATAATAAGCATTTCCGTTTGATCATGATCATAAAGCACAAATTTTTACCATTTTTTTCTTCTCTTTTAAAATTTTTTAATCTTGAAACATAAAATCAGAAAGTCCATAACTCGGAGATTCGGCATAAAGAACTTTTAATCCTCTCTGTCGGAGCACTGCATAAATTTTATCCGTATCAAGAAGATCACTTGTGTATTCTGCATATTCACAAGGACAACTATTACATTCTTGCGGTACAATACACCAACCACAATCTAAAGGACATTCTTCACATTTTTCATCAGAAGAACAAACTCCATCTCAACATTCAGATTTTTCATCTTCTGGAACTACTTTACAATTTGTCGTACAATCACCTTTCCCATTTAAATCACCAAGATCACATTCTTCTCCTGCTTCTTGCTTTTTATTTCAACAATTACTATTACAGAGGATTCCAAGATCCAAAGGACAAGTTTTACAATCTTCCCCCTCATCGATCACTCCATTTTCACAATCGTTTTGCTCTTTATCAGGAATAGTACAATGAACCGTACAATTTACTCCTTCTTTTCCATTTTTTAATGTTCCTTCATCGCATTCTTCATCAGCATCTTGTTGTCCATTTCCACAAAGAAGATTTTCACAAAGGATGCTACATTCTCCATCTTTACCATTATCATCTCCATGATCACATTCTTCATTAACTTCTTTTACTCCATTACCACAAAGTCAAGTACAAGATTTTACATCTTCTTCACAGGTAGTACAAAGTTCTCAAGCATCGATCGTATCATTTCAGCAATCTCCCTCATAAGGTCCAATGCATAATTCTTGTAGATCCTTTGCACAATAAGGACATTTCTCTCATAGATCAATCGTCTTATTTCCACAAGGATCTTTAAATTTACAAGCTGTTGTACAATTACTTTCATCAGTTCCATTCAATAGCTTTCCATCATCACATTCCTCATCATTGTTTGGTTCTTTTTCTCCATTTCAACATTCAGACTTTTGCTCTTTTTCTTTTTTACAATCCGTAGTACAAGTTCCATTATTTCCATTTAAAACTTTTCCATCATCACATTCCTCTCATAGTTCTGGTTCTAATGTGTTATTTCCACAATATTCATCCGTTCTTTTATTTTTACAGCGAAGAGAACATTCTGATCCTTCTTTTCCATTACGATTTCAATCATCACAAGTTTCTCCTGGATCAAGTTTTCCATTTCCACAGACTCCCATACAAAGTTCACCAAACTCTATAGGACAATTGATACAATTTTCATTAGGATCAACGACTCCATTTCCACAAAGAGGCTTGAGAGGATTATATACCGTACATTTCAGAGTACATTTACCATCAACTCCATTTAATTTCCCATGGTCACACTCTTCTGTTCCTTCTGTTCTATTATCTCCACAAAGTTGGGTAAGAGATTTACAAGATTCTGAACAAAATCCATTTTTACCATTATTATCAGTTCAAAAATCACATGATTCTGGAGTTTGCATTTCTCCATTTCCACACGAACCAATACAGTTTCCCAAATCCTCAGGACAAATAGTACAATTTTCTCCCTCATCGTATTTACCATTTCCACAACTGTTCTTACAAACTCCTACATCTTCAGGACATTCTTTACAAATTTCTCCTTTGGTAATATATCCATCTCCACAAACTCCAATTTTACATACAGGAGTACAAGTGCTCTTGATCGTTCCATTATCTTCTCCATCATCACAAGCCTCTCCATCTTCAAGAGTACCGTTTCCACAAGTATTTTGGCAGATATCTCATGGGAAATATTCAGGATAATTTTCACAATTTCTTTCTTCAATCGGAATATCTATACGTTCACCTGTAATGATATGACAATTAATACACTGTTCTTTATCCAGACTTTTATAATTTTTATCATCACATTCTTCTTGATATTGAGGTTCGTAAATACCATTTCAACAATAAATATTCACACAATCCTGACAAAAATACGAAGGATCTTTCATTAATTCTCCTTGATCACATTGTTCATTTTCTTCGATAATATTATTCCCACAAATTCCAACACAACTTCAACAATCACTTGGACAAGTAGAACATTTTTCTCTCTCAGTATCACAAACTCCATTTCCACATTGATTCTTTTTACATTTTTTCGTACAATTTCATCAAGGTTCATTGGTATTATTCGCTCCATCATCACATTCTTCCCCCTCATCAAGAGCTCCATTTCCACAAGGATCGTTACATTGTTGTCATAAGTACAATGGACAGTTATCACAATTTCTTTTTTCTGGTGCCATCGTTGCACAATCCTCTTCATCATCATCTTCTTCTTCATCTCAATTACAACTTTCTCATTCTTTACAATCAGGCTTATCATCTTTTTTCTCTTGAATCTTACATTTTACACAAGAAGAATTAGCAATACTTTGATAAATTCATGGTTCACATTGTTCTTCATATTGTGGTTCCACTTGATTATTTCCACAAGGAACAATTTCACAATTTTTACAATAACTTTCTTCTTCCTTCATAGCTTCTATTCCTAAATCACAAGCTTCATTTTTCTCTACGATGTTATTTCCACAACTTCCAACACAACTTCCACAATCACCAGGACAACTTAAACAACTTTCATTCGCTGAACAGATTCCATCTCCACAAGGATTATTACATTGTTCTCCCATCGTAAATCCACATTCCTCACATTTTTTAGTAGGATCTGGACATTGATAATCCTTTGGTTTGATTTTACATTTTATACAAGTAGAACCATCTGTACTTTGATAAGTTGAAGGTTCACAATCTTCTTCATATTCTTTTTCAACCTTCCCATTTCCACAAGTTGCAATCTGACATTCTTTACAATAACTTCAAGGTTGTTTCATTTTTTCTATTCATAGGTCACAAACTTCATTGTCTTGAATAATTCCATCTCCACAAAATCCAATACATTCTCAACAATCACTCTTACAACTTGAACAACTTTCTCAAGGACTACAATAACCGTCTCAACATTTAGGAGTTGGTCTACAAATATCTCCTAAATCTCGTGGACATATTGTTCCAGTACAACTTTCTCCTTCATCTTTTTTATGATTTCAACAAGGTCCCTCCTCTCGTTGACAATTCTTATTACATGAAGAAAACGCAGTTCCATTTAATAACTTCCCAGCATCACATTCTTCTCCAATACTTGTTTCAAGGATTCCATTCCCACATTGAGGATTAAGATTTATAAAAGAGCAAGAATCTGAACAAATTTTCTGAGTAAGATTGTGTAAAATAGGTTCACATTGTTCATCACGATCTTTATCAAGTCTTCCATTTCCACACCATTTAGAGGGATCAGTTTCTAATTTACACTTAAAGGTACAATGTCCATTATGTCCGTTTTCTTTCTCCCCATCATCGCATTGTTCTAAAAGCGGATCAATAACTCCATCTCCACAATATCCAATACAAGCTTCCTGAAAATCAATAGGACAAGTAGTACAATCTTCTCCCTCATCAAATTTTCCATTTCCACACTTTGAGTTATTAGGATCAAAAAGAGTACAAGCTACAGTACATTCATTCGTTTTGGAGTTTCTTTTTCCATTATTATTTCCTTGATCGCATTTTTCAGTTCATTCTCTTTGATTATTTCCACAGCTTTGAGTTAAGAGCTGACATTCTTTAGAACAAACTCCATCATATCCATTTTGATTCGTTCCATGATCACAAGTCTCTGGAGATTCAACGATTCCATTTCCACATGAAGAAGGACACATTCAGAAATCTTGAGGACAATTTCTACAATTTTCTGTAGTTAAATCCTTTTTTCCATCTCAACATCCATCGGGACATTTTCAAGTATCTTCAGGACATTCTCTACAGTTTTCTCCTTTTGTAATGTATCCATCTCCACATTTACCAATTTTACATACAGGAGTACACGTACTAAATTCCGTTCCATTAAAGACTCCATCATCACATTCTTCTCCTTCATCAAGGAGACCATTTCAACAAGATTCATTACAGACTGATCATAAGTAATAAGCACATTCTTTACATTTTCGCAATTTTGAATCGATCGTAAGACATCGAGGATCTGGTTTTGGTTTTGGATCGGGATCGGGATCTGGTTTAGGATTAGGACCTGGATCTGGAATAATTTTACAAGCATAACAAACGGAACCATCCGTACTTTTATAGGTTGATTCTTCGCATTCTTCTCCAAGCTCTTTTTGTACTTTACCGTTTCCACATTCCTTATTATAACAATGTCCATCACAATAGCTTCATTCAGTTCCATTTACCGTATTTCCTAAATCACATTGTTCATTGGCTTCAACGATATTATTACCACATATTCCGACACAACTTCCACAATCACTCGGACAAGTAGTACATTGTTCTCTTCCTTTATCACAAATTCCATCTCCACAAATAGGTGCTGGTCTACAAATATCTCCTAGATCTTGAGGACATTCTCCCTCTTTACAACTTTCTCATTCATCTCGACGCCCATTATTACAAGAATCTGTTTTCCATTGACAAAAAGTATTACAAAGAGAAACAGGGGTTCCATTGAGATTTCAATCATCACAGACCTCATCATTCCATTTTTCGAGAGCTCCATTTCCACAGCTTACAAGAGGAGTAACCGGATTAGGATTTGGTCCTGGATTTATAAGAAGAGTACAAGAATCTGAACAAATTCTTTGGGTGAGATTGTGTAAAATAGGTTCACATTGCTCATTACGATCTTTATCCACTCTTCCATTTCAACAGTATTTAGAAGGATCCGTTTCTAATTTACATTTAAAAGTACAATGTCCGTTATGCCCATTTTGCATTTCGCCATCATCACATTCTTCATAGAGAGGATTGATCGTTCCATCTCCACAGTAATCATTACAAGCTCCTTGGAAATCCATTGGACAAGTAGTACAATCTTCTCCTTCATCAAATTTTCCATTTCCACATTTTGATTTAGTAGGATCAAAAAGAGTACAGGCGATCGTACACTCATTCGTTCTGGCATTTCTCTTTCCATTATTACTTCAGAAATCACAAATCTCTGTTCCTGTTTTTACTCCATCTCCACATCTTTGAGTGAGAAGTTGGCAATTTCTAGAACAGATTCCATCATATCCATTTTGATTCGTTCCATGATCACAAGTTTCCATTCCTTCAATAACTCCATTTCCACAATCAGAAGCACAAACTCCAAAATCTTCAGGACAATTTCTACAAGTTTCATCAGGTAATTCAGGAATTCCGTTTCCACAATCAGAAATACACTCTCCTGCATCTTCAGGACATTCTCTACAGTTTTCTCCTAAACTAAGGACCCCATCTCCGCAAGATCCCCAAATACATTGAGTAGTGCATTCACTATAAATTGTACCATTATAAATTCCATCATCACACTTTTCTCAAGGATCAAGTTCTCCATTTCAACAGTTTTGATTACATTGTTCTCCTAGAAATGCAGAACAAACAGCATCACATTTTCTTTTTTCAGCAGGAATTTTAGAGCAATCGCCACAAGCATCTCCTACACATTGATTACAATTTTCTCCTACACAAGAACGAGGTTCAATTTTACAATTCACACATTTAGTTCCATCAGTGCTCTGATAGATAGCATCTTCACATTCTTCTTCATGTTGTTTTTCTACTTTGTTATTGTGACAAGTTACAATTTGACATGCTTTACAATAACTATCTGCCTGTTTCATAACTTCTGTTCATAAATCACAAGCTTCGTTTTCTTGTACAATTCCATCCCCACAAATTCAAGTACATTCTCACACATCTTCAGGACATTTTTCACAAGCCTCTCCATCATTTTTTCCATCTCAGCAAGTTTCTATCTGACAGTATGCACTACAATTTACTCCTTCTTTTCCATTTTCTTCTCCTTCATCGCAAGTTTCGATTCCTCTGATTACTCCATTTCCACATTCACTATCACATTTTTCTCACAAAAGTAAAGGGCATTTATCACAAGTCCAATATTCTTCCCCCATGGTAAGACAATTTCTTTCATCGTCTGTTTCATGATTCTCATCATCTTCACCTGCTTCACGAGGGAAAATTTTACATTCAATACATTGAGTTCCATCAGTACTTTGATAGAGAGCATCTTCACACTCTTCTTCATATTGTTTTTCTACTTTATTATTGTGACACGTTGTTATTTTGCAGTCTTTACAATAACTATCTACTTGATTCATTGCTTCTGTACCAAGGTCACATTGTTCATTTTTTTGAACAATACTATCCCCACAAATTCAAGTACATTCTCCTAAATCTTCAGGACAACTTTCACAAGTTTCTCCTGGATCTTGAGTTCCGTTTCCACAGCTTCCCCTTTGACACAGAGCAGTACAATTCACTCAAGGTCTCCCATTTTTTTCAATTCCCTCATCACATTGTTCTCCTGCTTCAACTTTATTATTTCCACATTCACTATTACACAAAGTTCCAGCATCAATAGGACAACTATCACAATCTTCTCCTTCATCAAGAACTCCATTTCCACAAAGCTCTCAAGGGGTAAGATTGATACAAAGAATACTACATTTTACTCCATCTTGACCATTTTTATTTCCTAGATCACATTGTTCTCCTGGATCAAGATGTCCATCTCAACAGTGAGTAAATTGACATGTTGTATTACAATTACTTCAAGGTTTACCGTTACGATCTCACTCATCACACAATTCATTTGGCTCTACTTTTCCATTTCCACAAATTCCTTTACATTTCCCGACATCAATTTCACACTTGCTACAAGTTTCTCCATTGGTAATAATTTCATCTCCACAAGGTTCATCTCCTTTATCAAAATCATCACACAAAGAATTTCTTCCATTAATTCAGAAAGTAGTATTAAAGAGTGCAAGTCCTCAAAAAGAAGTACTCAAATCTTGAGAAAGTGCATCAAGATAATTTCCATCAGAACTTTTAAAATAAGGACATCCATTCCATTTAGCAGGTCAAGGAAGAATAGGACACTTATCTATCGTATTGGGAACTCAATCTCCATCGGAATCTTCCTCTTGCACAAAGGTACTTCCATTTTCTTCAGATTTTTCTTCTTTTTTCTGAGCATCTTCTGCATCATCTCAATTTCCACTCGCTTTTCTTTGAAAGAAACGATCGAGATTAAAATGCTTTTCACAAAGATCTCCCACCCCATTATTATTAAAGTCTTCTTGTTGAGGATTGGGACTAAAAGCACAATTATCCAAGCTACACACTCAAAAATTTTTGAAAAAAAGCTGAAGGTTAATGTTGTTTCCTTTATTATTCGAAGCATTCCCGTTATTTCCATTTTGATCTCCATTCCCATTACTATCAAAAAGATCATCATAATGATAACTACAATCAGGATTTTCATAAAGGATAATTCCTAAAATATTAGGAGTTCCATCTCCATCAATATCATCATCACAAATATCAGGAATTCCATCTTTATCGAGATCACAATGATACACTTGATTGAGAGTTCCAGCTTTCCAAAGTTTATAACATTCTTCTCCGATAGTATTTTTATTTTCTTGTTCATCATCTCATCCTCCCATAGCTCCTACAAAAACTTGTCCTTGATTTTCCATCACAACACATTCATTTACCGCAAAATCGGTCGTAATATTCTTGGTTCCAAGAGTGGTATAAGAGTATGAAGGAGCAGTCCCTTCTTTTTGTTTTGCATTTTCAAAATTAGTGAGAACTTTTGTCGTTTGAGGACAAAGGATCGTATTGAAAGGAGCAGATACAAAATTTTGTTGCTGTTGAAATTTTATAGTACTCGCACAAAAGAAATTGATTAAAGGATTATCAATATAAAGAGTTTGAGTCGTTTTGAACTGTTCTCCATTGGTTAATGTTACGACTTGTTGTACTGTTTTTACTCAAGAATGAGGGAAACGATGTCAAGTTACCAATTCGGTTCCATAAGTATATACTCCTCATCCCCAATTTCGTTGAATTTGTTTGATTTCACTCTGTTTGATTCCATTTAAAAGAGTGGTAAAGGTGGTTGCTGTTCCAAGAGGTTTAGGAGTAATATGGAGAGAAATTGTTCTTCCATTTGCCTTACTAAAATCTCCATTATTTCCAATTTCGATAGTTGTTGCTGCAATTGCCTTTAATTGTCCCTTCGCATATCCTTTCAATTGAACGGTATGAATTCCATTTTTGAAACTATGAGGAACTTTTTCAGAGATCCCCACTTTTGAAACAGTGCTATCATCAAAAGTCCAAACTGCTTGATCTAAATCTCATGAAAATACGGTACTAAAAATCGTCGTTGTAAGACGAGAAGTAGAAGAGTAAAAATCTGATTTAATTCCAAGTTGATATTGTTGTTGTTGAGGGACTCAAAGATAAACATCTGTCTGAGCTCTCAAAGTTTCTCCTTTCATCGTCGTAGCTGTGGCCGTAATAGTGTACTTTCCTTTATTCTGATAAGTATGAATCATTTTCAAAGCATTTCCATCACTTGTTTTATTATCTCCTCGCTGTCGATGAATAGTTTTTAAGCTTTCTGAAGTATCAATAGCAATAGTTACTTTTGCAGGAAGATCTTGCATAATTTCTTCTGCATATAATGAGAACTTTCCGTTTTGATAACCATTCGTTAGATAATCATAGGTATCAGAGTTTTCTCAATTATTACCGTTGTTATTATTACCTCCTTGTCCTTCATTCTGATTTTTATTTTCTTTTCCTTTATTTTTCTGTTCTTCAATGATCTTACTAATAAGGAGATTATTGTGATCATCTACGATTCCATAAGGATTGGAATGTTTTCCGTCAATCATAAGATCACACACATCTCCAATTCCATCCTCATCTAAATCTTGCTGACTTGGATTATAATCATACACACAGTTATCAGAGATATTTGAAAAACCGTCACAATCATAATCAAAATCAAATTCACAAGCAGAATATTGATTGAAAACGACATTGAAAATATCAAGCATTTCGTTTCCATTGATTGGAGAAAGTAAGCCAGAAAGATTTGCTGATGTAATAATTCATTCTTTCAAAAGCACATTTACCTCACTAATAGGCCAAGCTCCTTGTCTCAAAGTCCCTTGAGGTAAAAATCCACATTGAGAAAGATTATGCATACAATAGCTGAGATATGCTTGAAATTCTTTTTTCGAATGAATCCCTAACCTTTGAGGAGAACTTCCATAAATAGATTTCGATTCCTCAGAAAGACTGACATAAGCATAACTATCTTTTGAAAGATTTTTGTATCGTTGGTAAATTTCAGCCCAATTAGGATTATAATGATCCCAAAGTTTACTTTGAGTAATATTCAAAATTACTTGAAAAAAATCCGCCTTACTTGTAGAATTATTTCCACAGAAATTTCCTTTACAAACCGTAGAAGTAAGAGGATATCATCTCATATATTGTTTTTTTTCATCTCCCACATAAGCCACACAATAATAGTAGGAATTATGGTTCCAAAGTGCCCCTTGATGAGTAATATCTCTAAAATTATTATCGGAATTTTGGAGAAAAGTATCCCAATAGTTTACATTGTAATAGTTTTTTGTTCGTTGATCAGGGATAAAACAATCCTGACAATCGATAATATTAAGGATTCTTGCTAATTCATACCTTGAAATTTCTCCTTTTTCTCTAAAGCTTTGTTCGGTAAAGCCAATTTTTGATAAAGATTCAAAAAAATCTGAATTTCCCCAAACGATTCCGGGTAAAACTCAAAATAATCCCACCATCATTGAGATCAATCAGATTTTTCTTTTCTTTTGTTGAATTTTTTGTAGGAGCAGATCGATAAACATCAGCATACGAAAAACGAAATAATTCTTTCTTGAGCATAGAAATTTTGATCATTTTTTCAAAGAATTTTGATTGGATCACGGTGTCTTTCTTTTGACTTTTTTTAAAAAATATCGTTAATACAAGAAGACACAAGTAGACAATCTCTTACCCCTCATTGAGATCAGCCTCGAAAATTACTTTCTGAACTTTCATCCCAATATGCTGATACATTGCGAGTGCATTTTGATTAAATCACCGACAAGCTAATTCCACAGCGACACATCCATTTTCTTTTGCAATTTTTTTAACCGCATTGATCAAATATTTTCCGTATCCCCTTTTTCTTTCTGAAGGAGCAATAAAAAGTTCAGAGATCCAAAGAATTTTTTTCCCCTCATTTTTAAAAAAATAATACAAAAATCCTACAAGCTTTTGACTATCATCTTCCAAAAGAAGAAAAGTCTGATTTTCAATTTGTTTTTCAAGAAATTTTTGGCAGGTCTCTCTATTTCCGTCGAAAAAATAATCAGGTCTTCCTTGATAATGAAAAAACACATTCTCTTGATAAAGATCTAAGAGAGATCCTTTAATATCTTCAAGAATTGCAGGTCTGATGAGCATGGAAAAAAGGAAAATAAAAACTAGTTGTTTGTAGATCTAGGTGAAAAATTTCCTTGTGGTCTAGGACCTAATCATCTGAAAGATCTCCTTAAAGGGGAATTGTTCTGAAAAGTATTAAAAATTGTATGATTAGAAATTTGAATAATTTTTTCTTTACTGTTAATTACACTTTTAACAGAACAAGATTTTAAAGCAGATATGAAAATCTTACAGATAAGCATATTATAATTGTCTTGATCTGCTCTATATGGAATACTTGTAGGATATGGGAGCGAAAAGTTATTCTTATCCCAAGCAAAAACAAAAGGTCATCATCATTCAGGAGTTAAAATAATCCTTTGTCCAGTAGACTTATTTACAATCTGAACTTCCCCTTCCGGAAAAGATAATATATCACCATTAGAATACTTTGAGAATATATTTTCCATATAAGGTGCATATTCTTCTGGATTATTAAACATATGGAGTAGTATATTTTCGTTAATTGATAGATGATGTTCATCCAAAAAATCATTAATTTCCTTATCACTAATTTTTATTTCTTTGTCTGCACTACACTCAATGTGAGTTGGATCTTTATCAATAGTTTGAGCTTTAACATCACCAGAAAGGGCTCGAAGAAGTTCAGGTACAACAATACAAGCCTTTAAAATTTTTCATCAATAAATTTTCATTTTATCCAGTTTCACCATAATAGCAACTATCGACATAAAAACTTTTTCTAATCTATGAATATGATCCCAAAATGCAAATTTTTTTTAAAGTTTCAACCTTTTATTTAAAATACAAATCTGTAATTTTTTGCTGATATCCTACACTTTCTAATTTTTCATTAATGAGTTCCAAAAGTTTCCTTTTATCTTTAAATATCTGAATTCTTAAGGATAAATCTTGAGTTTTAATAAAAAATTTATCATTTTTAAAATATCCCTCCAAGACTTCTCTTTCTCTTACCACAGTTTTATTTTTTTCGATATGATAAAAATGATTCAGTTCATTGAGAATGATACTTCCAATCATATTTTTCCCACGGAATTGCTGAGAAAGTCTTTTTCTCATTATGTCAGAAAAACTATTCATATGATCATTAAAAACTCCCATACCGATCTCCAAAATATTAAAAAGTATAAGATATTATTTCACCTTTTTGATGATCTCATTTAGGACAAGGAATCTCTATCTGAATATAGTTTTCCGTCCGTCCCTTCCAACAACTATTCTCATATTCTTCAAGTAAAACAGAATGTTCCACTCCCCTATTTTTCTCGATAAACTTTGTTCTAATCTCCTCCCCTTTTTCGATCAGAATTCTATTTCTTTCTTTTTTAAGAGATTCAGAAATCTGATTTTCAAAATAAGTTGCAGGAATTTTTTCTCAGAGTCGATGTGCCGAAAACGGGAAAGCATGGAGTTTCGTAATTTCAAAATTTTCCACTCCCCTCAAAGTTTCTTCAAAATCTTCCTCCGTTTCTCCAGGGAACCCTGTAATCAAATCTGCCCCAAGGGAAATCAATTCCGCATGAGGTCTTTTCAGACTTCTGATTTTTTTTAAAATTTCTGCAAGATGTGCAGCTGAATAATTTCTCCTCATCTGCTGAAGTACGGAATCTGAAAAGCTTTGGATCGAAAAATGAAAATGCGGTAAAATCCTTTCATCAGTCGCAAGTTCAAAAAATTGCTCATCAAGATATTCTGGTCCAATACTCGAAATTCTAATTCTTGGGATTGAAGTCTTTTGCAAAATTTCATGTAAGAGAAAAGAAAATTTAGATTCGTGAGGATTTCTCGTATTTTCACATCCCCAAGCTGCTAAATTAATCCCCGTAAGCACAATTTCCTTTCAATCTTGCGATTCAATTTGTTTGATTTCATCGATAATCTCTTGAAGATCTCTACTTCTATGTTTTCCCCTTTTGAGAACGGTCGCACAAAAACTACAATAATTATCACATCCATTTTGGATCACGACAAAATGTTTCGTATAAATATTTTTTTCAAAAGAAAGAGAAATCTGAGATTCTTTCTGAGGAGCTTCTGGCAATAAATGAATTTTCTCTTTAAACTCCGATAATTCAGGATAAAGCTGATAAAATTCTTTTTCATCGATCAATTTCCCTTGTTTCAAAGTTCCGCACCCTGTTAAATGAATTTCATAATTTTTCTTAATCGCATCTTTAATTTCTTTGATCCATTTATGTTTTGCCCTATCCGTTACCACACAACTCGCAATCAACAAAATGCGATCAAGGTTGATTCCTTGACTTTCGTAATAATTCAACCATTGATTGAGATAAAATTTATTTACTTTACAACCGAAAATCTTGTATGGCATGATTCGTACTCATCATAATTAGTGTAAAATAGTTTTCTTATACATAAATTTCTCTTGGTTTTGCTCCTTCTTGAGGTCCAATAATTCCTTGTTCTTCTAAGATATCCATAATTCTTGCAGCTCTTGCAAATCCCACTCCTAGTTTTCTCTGGAGCATTGTTGCTGAAGCTTTCCTTGTCTCCATAATAATTTCTATTGCCTGTTGTACAAGTTCATCATCATCTCATCCTCCGCCCATAGAAGTTCAAGCCATTTCTGGTTTATCTTCTAAAGCACGAATGATTTCAGGATTATAAACATCTTCTTCTGTAAGATCTTTCATATATTTTTCTCTGAGAGAATTTACAACTTTTTCAACTTCCTCTGTAGAAATAAAAGGAGATTGAATTCTGATTGGATTTTTCGTTGAAGGATCGATATAGAGCATATCTCCTTTACCTACAAGATCTTCTGCTCCTTTACGACCAATAATCGTTCTACTATCAATATCGGAAACTACTCCATAAGCAATTCTCGTTGGAATATTTGCTTTGATCATTCCCGTAATAACATTTACACTTGGTCTCTGGGTTGCGAGAATGAGATGAATTCAGACCGCTCTAGATTTTGCCGCAAGACGATTGATATAATCTTCAGCTTCTTTTTTATTTGCTGGAGAAGAAATCATCATATCTGCCATTTCATCGATAATGAATACAATGCGATACATTTTTTCTTCTGCTTTCTCATTATATTCGTTTAATTGTCTTACTTTTGCTTCTTTGAGAATAGAATATCTTCTCTCCATTTCTTCCACTGCCCAACGAAGAAGTTTTACTGCCTTTGTGGAATCATACACAATTGGAGCAAGCATATAAGGAAGTCCACTATACATTTCAAGTTCTACTTGTTTGGGATCTACCATTAAAAATTTTAAATCTGAAGGACTATTTTGGAACATGAGTGAAACGATAAAATCGTTGATTCCCACAGATTTTCCACTTCCTGTTGCTCATGCAACAAGGAGATGAGGCATACTTTCAAGAGGTTTAATCAAGACTTTCCCATCAATTCCTTTCCCGAGAGCAAGTCAGGTTTCTGATTTTTTCATCGATTCTTGAAATTCTACAGAATTGAGGATATCTCCGATTTTTACCATACTTGGATTAGGATTTGGGATCTGGATTCCTACATTATCTGTTCATGGGATTGGAGCTACAATTCTCAATGATTTTGACTTTAAAGAAAGTTTGATATCATTATTTAAATTTTCAATTGATGAAATTTTTACTCCTTCTGAAGGCTTTATTTTGATCTGAACAATAGACGGTCCGATATCGAAACCTTCAATCGTGACAGGAATTCAGAATTCTATTAATTTTTTCTGAAGTGCTTTTGCTTTCTCTACGATAAAATTTTGATCTACCGGAGTATTTTTTCCTAAATTATTTTCCAAAAGGGAATATGGAAATGTTGGTTTGTCTCATGCAAATTGAACTTTCTTTGCAATCCTTTCTGGTTCTGGCTCTGAAATTGGAGTATTTTTGGTGAGAACATTTCTTAAAGGATTTGGAGTTGGTTCTGTTTGAATTTTAGGCTTTTTTCGTCCTCAGAAAATATCAGAAATCAACGATCCTCATTCAGATTTTTCTTCTTTTTTCTTTTTTTCTTTAGCATCGGTTGGTTGAGTTGTGGCAATATGCACTTTTTCGATGAGGTCATCATCTGAAGGTTTACTTGGTCCATTGGTAATTTCGATTTCCTTCTTGATAATTTTCTTTTTGGGATCTTCCTTTTTTTCATATTGTTCTATATTAATTTTTGGAAGACTTGGAAGTCTAACATTAAGGCTGTAAAAGAATCGAACCAGAGTTCCTATTCCTCATAAAATCGTGAGGATTTTGATCGCGAGAATTGAAGTTCCAAAAATCATCTTTAATCCCATGATCAAAGGTCGAGAAAAATATCCTCCATATTGATTGGAACTTGTCCAATTCACTATTGTTTCAATTGCTGGTTCTGGAATCGCTGCAAAGTTTAATATTCCGGAGATAAAAAACATTAACAAAATAAATTGCTTGATGAGGGTTCTCATTAATTCTCCTTTGCACATTACAAGAATTCAGATTAAAATGCAGAGAAAGAAAAATACCAATAATCAAACTTCTCAAAAGGCAATACTCGCATATTTTGAAAAAAAGGCGATGATAGGAGAACTTGGAGCTACAAATTTACTAAAGAAAAAAAGCACTCCTAAGATAATTAAGAAAAGTCCTATATTATTTTTATTGATGTTTAAGGTTCTTTTTGTTGAATGTCTTTTCCTTGCCACTTTCGTAAATCTATGAAATAAAACATCTTTTTTAGAATAAGAAATTTGACTTCATTTTCAATTGAAAACAAAATGAAAAGAACATCTATTCATATAAAGTCAAGACTATCTTTCGAATATTTCTTGTAATCATTGCTAAAAAACAAGCATGAGAATAAAATTATGGTAATCTCTTTTATTTTTTTATTTTTGGAGTGATATCATGATGAGTCGGAAAAAAATTTTCATATTCTCTCTAATTATTATTGGAAATCTCGGATTTTCGACTCTTTTTTGAGATGATGAAACTTTTGAAATCGATACTCCAGCGACTCCTATTATTGAAAATGAAGTTGTTAATGATATTTCAGAAAAAGAAGAAAAGCCTGATTTAGAAATTGTTGAAAATGATCGTATTCTTGATGATGAAGTAGCTCAGGAAGAAGAAAAAGAAATCCTAGAGAATTCTCCTCTTGAAGAAGAAATTTGATCTGTATGAGAGATTCAAGACTTAGTTACGGAGAATCTTGAATGAGAAGATCCTTCTATGAATCCTGAATCTTTAACTGAGACATCTGTGAATACTTGAATAGAAGAAAATATTCCTTTGGAAGAGAATCTTGAAGAAGAAATATCTGTAAATTCATGAGAACAAAATGAAGTACATTATGTTTCTTCTACTCAAGAAGAATATAACGAAGAAACAAATGAACAAAATAACGAAGGGGAAATTGAAGAAACTTTAGAAGCACAAGAAGAAAACGGCGAACCACTTGAAAATATTGAAGAAATGATAGAAAAAAAAGAAGAAAAGCCTGACAATACTCAAGAAAGCATCGAAATCAAACCAAAGGCAAATCTTTCTTCTCTAGGGACTACTGTTCTCGTAAATCCAAGTAAATGAGTGAGAGCTTTATCTTTATGAAAAAATGATGTTTCATGAATTACGATAGATCTTCAAGGATGAAAAAGTCCTAGCAAAGAAGAAACGATCATTACGACAACGATTAATCAATGTTATCATCAAAGTTTAGATCTTTTAGTCGGAGAAAATCCTCAAAAAGAGGGATATACTTTTTTAGAATATAATACTTGTTTGGAGGGAGAAGGAGAAGATTGTATTTCTCTTCAAAGGTATGATAATCTCTGTAATTACGAATCTTTGAGAGACTGAAACTTTATCCTTTATGCTCGTTATGAACCACTTATAACCGTATCTTTTTATCCAAACGGTGGGGAATATTCAGATTCTTCTTCTTTTTTTTCAAAATATCTGGATAAAAATGCCTGTTATTATGAGACTCCACAAAATATCACTCATTCCGATCCAACTAAAGAAAAAGCGAAATTTCTTTGATATAGTACCTGTTCTCATACTGCTGGAACTGAATGTTTATTTTTCAAAAGTACTGATAATCTTTGTAATCCTGAAGTATTAAATCAAGAGGAGGTGAAACTTTATGCCATTTATAAAGATTTCCCAACGTTTTTATTTGATGGAAATGGGGGAACTTTTGCTCATGGAAGAGGACTTCTTTTTAAAGTCATCGATACAAGTAATGATTATTGGTATCATAATCCAGGAAACCTTATTCAACAAATCATTGGGAATGGAAATCCTCAACCTCATAAAGAGGGATATCGTTTCTTGAATTATTTTAGTACTTGTAAAGAAGGAGATTGAAGGGGAAATAATTGTGAAACTGTGGAATTATATGGTAATTTAAATGAACAAAGATTTGAAAAATTTTATCAAGAGAATATCCTCCGTTTATATGCTATTTTTCAAAAAGAGGAAAATGCTGAAGAACCTTTGAATGAATATACCGTTATTTTTAATTTTGGAGAGGAATTTCAGGAAATAAATGTTCTTCATGGAGAAAAAGTATCTTCTTATCCTACAGAATATCAAGGAAAGTCTTGTAGATGGATGTATCAAGGAGAACCGTTTGATTTTACTCAACCAATCACAGAAAATATTTATCTTATTCTTGATGATGAGGAAGAAGCTTTTTATCATATTACTTATCTTGTTGATGAGGAGGTTGAAAATCCGAATCCATCTTCTTTCACGAAAAATGATACTTTTATCCTAAAAGCTCCGGTTCGAACTTGACATACCTTTTTAGGATGGTTTCTTTCAGATACGGATGAATCTATTGAGGAAATTCAGGGAGAAAGAGAAGAAGATCTTATCCTTTATGCAAAATGGGAAGCTAAAAACTTCATTATTACTGCTCCTGATCTTTTTCTTTTTAGAACTGATCAAAAGGGTAAAATTCTGAAAGTATCCTCATTTTCTCAATTAACTTCTACGGAAACTTGAATTTTTTCGGTCATCGATTACGAAGGAAGTAATGCACGATATACTACTTTGGCAATTTCTGATTTGGAACTTTGAGATCAAAAAAAAGCAAAGGTCCATTTTTCTGCTAAGGAATCCCCCCTACAAAAAAGAGAAAACGAAGAAAATGGAATCTATTTTTTTATGAGTAAGCAAGAGAACCATGATTTAGAATATCAAGATGAGCTTTCTCTTTCTTTTGAAATTCCTGCTTTTACTCATGCTAATACCTATAAAGGAGAAATTGTTTTTACTTTGTATGAAGAGATATAAAAAAAGAAGAAAAGTCTGATTTCCTTCTTTATGTTTTATTCTTTTTCGTATTCTATTTCAAAAGAGAAATAACGATGATCGGAACCACTTAAATCTTTCACTTCTAAATCTTTAACTAGTACAGTTTTTGAAACAAAAAGGTGATCAATATGAGTCATAAAGAGTTTAGAACCATTCCATGACCAAGTATATGTCATATTTTTTTGTTTAAAAGCATTTTCTACAAATTCCCCTATAGTGTTGATCAAAGTCTGATATTGAAAAGACCAAGGACTTAAATTAAAGTCTCCAATAATCATTATTTTTTCATGTTCTTCATGATCTTTTCCTATAAAATCATTTTGTAATTTTTCAAGTTGAATATTTCTCATTTCATAATTATTGGGAGAAACAGGAGCAGCAGTATGCACAACATAAAGATTTAAGAGATCTCTTTTTCAAGGAATTTTTACCTGAACCGTACTATAATCCCATGCTCCTTTAATTCTCTCTCTTTTTACTTCAATCAGAGGATATTTACTAAAAATAATATCTCCAGCTAATTTTTCTGACCAAGAATTTCTATTTACATAGGGATAATCTTCTTTAAAGAAATCTTTCATCGCGATTTCATGTTCATTTGAAAATTCTACAAGTACGATTAAATCAGGATTTTCTTCCCTAATGGTATTTTTTAATCCTTCGTAGTTTGTATTGGTATACAAGATATTTGCATAAAAGACTTTTATATCCTCTCAGACTTTTTCTCTTTTTTCTTCTTGTATATCACTATTTTCAAGATTTTGCTGTTCTCCTAGATTATAAAAACCTAAAATTTCAAGTCATAACGATCCGGCGAGAAGAAGAAATCATACAAATTCCAAAAGAATAAGTTTATTTTTTTTCGTTGAACCTCTATAATATCGTAGCCACAAAAGTGCTAATAATAAACATCAAAAAAAGAGATAAGGCACAAAGCTAATAATTATTTCAGAAAAGAAACATTGACGATAAAAACAGACAAAAACGGTAGCAAGAATAATTAAACCTCAAAAAAACACCATCTTATATCAAAAGAAATAAAAGCTTTACCTTATGCAGATAAAGCATAATCGTCATCTTCATCTAAATATCCATATTCTTCATCATTATCTGAATAAGTAGTTTCTTCTACTTCTTTTTTAGGTTTTCTTCCTCTTTTATTTTTCTTTTGTTCTTCTGTAAAATTAACTCTTTCTAAATCATCTTCAATTCCAATCATTTTCTGAAGTCCTTGATGTTCTTGTAATTTTTGAATCACTTTTTGTTCGATTTGTCTAACTCTTTCTCTTGTAACATTAAATTCTTCTCCAACCTGTTCAAGAGTATACTTAGGACCATCGATTCCATATCTCATTTTCACAATTTTGGCTTCTCTATCATCGAGCATTTTTAAAATACCTTCAAGATTAGCTTTTAAAGCTTCTCTTTCTGCTGCCTGATCTGGTCTAAGAGTATTTCCATCTTCAATAAGATCAACAATCGTATCTCTTCCCTCATCTCCGACTTCTTTATCAAGAGAAACATTCCCAAAGATAATCTCTTCAAGTTTTTTGATTTTCTTCAATGGGAAACCGAGTTTTTGTCAGATTTCTTTACTTGTTGGTTCTCTTCCTAATTTATCGAAAAGAAGTTGCTGAGTTTTATTATAACTATTCATTTCATCGATAAGATGAACGGGGATTCTTACATTTTTACTCATATCAGCAATTGCTTTCGTGATTGATTGTTTAATCCACCAAGTAGCATAGGTTGAAAATTTAAAATCCTTATCTGGTTCAAATTTTTCGATTGCCTTGATAAGTCCCATATTTCCTTCTTGGATCAAATCTGCGAAAGAAAGTCTTCCTCCGAAATATCTTTTAGCAATAGAGATAACAAGTCTGAGATTCGATTCGATAAGTCTTTGTTTTGCCTGTTCGTCTCCTTTTTTGATTCTACGAGCTATTTCTTTTTCTTCTTCTGCTGACAAAAGAGGAATCCTCGAAATTTCATTAAAATAGAGCTTAATAAAATCCTTATGTTGATTTTCGACCATAAGATTTGTTTTAGAAGATCCTGCATTTCCAAAGAGAGAGATTTTCCCTAATTTTGTTTCTTTTTTTGTTTCAATTTGTTCTTTTTCTAAGGCGCTTTCAATACTTTCTATTTTAATTCCAAGTTTTTCTGAAATTTCATAAAATTTATCGAAGGTTTTTGCATTTCCTTCAATATCATCCATTTCTGAAATAATATCATCCTCTGAAAGCTGTCAGGTTTTTACTCCTTTTTCCAAAAGGTGTTGTAATTTGATATCAAAGCTTGAGATATCATCTTTCAATTCTTCCCAAATTTTTGATTTCGTTTTATCATTGAGAGTCTCTTCGATAGAAACGATTTTTATTCCCATTTTTTCCGCAAGGTTATCAATACTTTCGATAATATCCTCTTTTTCATCGTTATCAGGAAGAGAAGCATCGATATCTTCTTCATTAAGAATTCCCTTTGCAAATCAAGTCTCCAAAAGTTTTTGAATAACAGGAGAAAAAGTTGAAAGTTCTTCCTTCCAATCACTAAAAAGAGATTTTTCTACTTCCGTATTTTTTTTTGGAGATTCTCCCTTTTGAGGAGTTGTTTTAACAGGTGCAGGTGATGTTTTTACAGTTTTTTTCTCCTGCTTTTGTGTTTTTTTTGGAGTTGCTGTTGTTTTTACCGTTTCTTTTTTGGAAGAAGGAGTGTTACTCTTTGTTTTTGAAATGCTAGTTGTTTTAGCAATTGGTTCCTTTTTTACTTCCTTCTTTACTTCTTTTTTAATTTCTTTTTTAATTTCTTTTTTTACGACTTTTTTTTCAGATTTCTTCGTTGAAGCAGAAAACTCTGTTTTTTTTGTTTTTTTTGCGGAAAGTCAGATTTTTATTTTTTCTTTTTGAGAAAGAGTTACATTTTTCTTAGGAGCATTTTCTTTTTTTGTCATCAAAGTTTTAAAAAAATTAAAAAATTAGGAAGAATTTATTGAAATACATTACTGCTACAAAAAATAAGTGTTAATCGAGGTAGAACTTTTAATGGCGGAATAGCCGATAGAATGATACGTTTTCTATAAAGAGAGAGTTCTATACTTTCTTCTAACTATAAGAAAATTATTTTAAAAATCAATAAATTAAAATTACGAAAGTCTTAAAAAATTTGACAAAATATAAAAAATATATATAATATTAACTGTGTGGTCGAACCTTAGTGATCGAAAGATCAAGAAAAAAGGAATTTTCTTCTAAAGAAGATTTCTTTTTTTTATTTTTTCTTGCATTTTTTTTTGAGATTCTCATAGTTACAAAAGTTTATTTAGTAGGTAATTTTCATGAAACATTTTTTCTCTTCATTGATTCTTTTTGTTTCCATATTTTGTTTTTTTATAACGAGTGGATGTTCTTCTCCAGAAAAGATTCAATCAAATATTGAAGAACGACATACTCTTCGAAATGAATGTTATACAAGTGTCGATCAGATTTTTTCCCTTTCTTTCGAAAATACTGGTAATTTTCAATCTCAACTTCAAACTTCTCTTTTTGTCTGTAAAGATCATCAATTTAAAATGCAAAAATTTTCTTCCTATGACGAAGAAATATTACTCCAAACACCTTGAAATAAGTTATTAGATTTAGAAGTTGATTTCTTAGATTTTCTTGATAAAAACCAAAAAATTTTTCTTACTTTACTTCAACCCCTTGAAGATCTTTCTAAAAAAGAATTATCGGATCAAACTTATGTTTTTACTCAATTTATGCAGAGATTTCTCTCATATGAGGAAGATATCGACAAGGCTTATCATGAAGTTTTAGACATGCAAACTCAATTTTTAAAGAAATATGAACTTGATCATCTTTTTGATTAATATGTACAAGTATCAATTTAAAATTACAATTATGTCTATTTTAAATAAATTGAAAAGATTTTTTTTTCTCTTTTACAAAAAAAGAAATCAGTATTTTTTAGGTAGTCTTGACTTAAAAAGAGAGATTTGTATATAATTTTTTTAGTTTTTTATATTTTGTTCCCCCTAATGAAAAGAGTTCCATTAGTTTTATTATGAGGTATTGTGCTTGTAATCTTTGGATGTAATAGTAAAGAAGATGCAGTTGAATATAACGATCATTTAATTGATATTATTGAACATTGTACTTCTGCTGAGAAAGTAATGTATCAAGCTATTGCCGATAATAGTAATATTGGAATCGTGTCTTCTTCTGTCGATGATGCTATTACGAGTTGTAAGCAATCCTTATCTGATCTTGAAGACTTAAAAGCTTATGATGGAGATACTGAATTTAGAGGTGCAATTAAAGAACTTTTAGATTTGGAAAATCATTATCTTAGTTTGATTGAACAAAGTTTAGTGTATTACGATATGCAGACGATGACAGAAAATCAAAAAGATGCTTATCAGACCTTAAGTAACAGTATTGAAGAAGATGAAAATAAAAGTTATTCACTAATTCAACAAGTTACCCAGGCACAAGCAGATTTCTCTCAGAAATATGAATTTCCTTTAGAAAATTAGGTTTTTATTTTATTATCATATTATCTTATGAAAAGAACAATCTTTCTTTTTTCTCTCTGCTGACTAATCTTCTTGGCAGGATGTGATCTTTCATCTAATATTTTTGGAGGTTCTTCTGACGATAAAGAAGTAACACAGAAAAAAGTAATAGAAAAGAAAGCTGTAGCCCTTGATACTGAGGATGAAGATGAAGGAGATGCAAGTGAAGCTATTGCTTACAATGACAACTTGATTGAACTTATCGATCAATGTGCAGGTGCAGTTGATGACTTCTTTGAAGTTTTAGATTCAGATGATGATGAATTAACAGATGAATTTCCTGATATCTTTGAAAATGCTGTAGTAGCTTGTCAAGATGCTCAAGAACAACTTCAAAATTATGCTTCTTTTGAATGAGATACGAGCTTCGCTGATGCTATAGATGAATACTTAAGTGTAGAAAATGAGTTATTAGGGAATTATCTAGATTATTTCTCTCTTGAAGAAGATTTAGATGAAGAAACTGAAGATCAATTCTGGGAAGCTATGGAAGATTTAGGAACTTCTGCTGATACTCTTTATGAACAGATCATCACTGCTCAGGAGAAATTTGCAGAAAAACATGGATTTGATCTTGAAGATTAAAAAAAATAAAGATGAGAATTTCCTCATCTTTTTTTATTTGATACAATCTTTTGCTATATACTTCGATAAAATCTCTTTAACTCTTTGAATTTCTTGTGGAGTACATGCTTTTTTATCTCAAAGAGGATATTCTCGTCAGAGTTTTTCTCGTTTTGATTTTCCTAAATTATGATAAGGAAGAAGATCGATTCTCTGAAATGAAGATAGTCCCTGGAGAAATATTCAGACTTTTTCTAAATCTTTTTCATCATCGGTATATCAAGGTAATACCACATATCTAATCCAATACTTTTTCTTTTTTTGATCTATGTATTTGATAAATTCTAACGGCATTTCATTTGGAACTCCCGTAAGATTTTGATGTTTTACAGAATCGATTTGTTTCAAATCGGGAAGGAGAAAATCAGCATATTCAATACACTCTTTTACTTCATCAGTAAGATAAAAACCATTGGTATCAAGACAAGTATGGATCTTTTTCTCTTTTAAATATTTCAAAACGTCTACCAACTCTTTCGCCTGAAAAAGAGGATTCCCTCATGAAAAAGTAACGCCCCCTTTCTCTCAAAAATATTCTTTTTCTTTTTCTGCAAGGCTAAAAATTTCTTCTTTGGTATAGAGTGTTCCTCATTCGGAAGAAATTGCATCTGGATTCTGGCAATATTTACATTTAAAATTACACCCCTGTAAAAAGATTACAAGTCTAATTCCTGGACCATCTTGAGTTGCAAAAGTTTCATAAGAATGTACTTTAAGCATGAATCTTTTAAAAATAAAAATTTTCTAGAGTATATTTTTTTCTCCTTCAGTTGCAAATAAACTCGTTTGAAAAGTTATTTTAAAAACATTTTAATCCTCTCACAAAAAAAACTGTCACAAAAAACAATTGATTTTCGTTATACTTATGATATAAAAAAAATGTCATTTTATTTCCTCATTACAAAATCATGAAAAAATTTTGAATGTTAGCACTCCTCTGCTGAATTTTCATCACAAGTACGACCTTTGCAGAAACTCTTGATACCCAACTCGAAGAACAAATGCAAGGTACAGAAAAAGTTTCTGCTGACAAATTTAAATTTCATCAAATGGAAAGTTGTGAAAGTTTAGAAACAATGCTTGAAAAATATGCAAAAAAATATCAAGCAGATCGCGGAAGAGATATCATCTATAACGGACTTTTCGGATATAAAACGGTTTCTAAAAATATGAATATGATCGAAGATGTCGATTATGCAACTGACGATGTTGATGTAGCAGAAACAACAGTGATGAAAGAGTCTCTTGGAGCTCAAACTGCTTCTACAGAATATTCTACAACAAACCTCCAAAAAATCGGAGTTGATGAACCAGAAATTTTGAAAACTGACGGAAAGTACTATTATTACTACAATGATAAGACCGATAAAGTCATTATTCTTCGTTCTCCACTCAATATCGAAAAGAAAACGATCAATGCCGATCAAGTAGAAATCGTGAAAGAAATCAAAATTCCAAGAGATTTAAACGATATCGAACTTTTTGTAACGAATAATCGCCTTGTTATTTTGGGAAGAAATTATAATGGAAATGAAGGATTCTTCGGATCCGAACGTTCCATTATTGCCATTTATGATGTTAGTTCGATTGAAAACTTGAAACTCATCAGATTCGAAAATATTCCAGGTTCTTACCGTGATTCAAGAATTATTGGGGATGAACTCTATGTCATCTCTGAAATGGGATTTAATTGGTATTATCGAGATAGAGTACAAAAAGATCTAAAAAGCTGACTAAGAAATATTGGAATCACGGAAAACGGAGTTCAAATCTCAAACATCGATTGCAATCAGATTTCTTATGTTCTTCCTGATGATGAAGACCTTAAACTTTCTCCAAGATTTACGATTGTTTCAAAGATTAATATTCAGGAAATCGATACTAAAGTAGATACTACAGCACTCCTCTCTCCTGAAGGAGAACTTCATATGACACAAAATGCTTTATACCTTGTTTCTCATTATTATACTCCAAGAACGTTCTATTGTCCTTTAGGAATGTTCTGTACGTATGGATATTATAGAGGAGGAACAACACAAACGCTTGTGCATAAATTCGCATTAGAAAATACTAATCTTATCTATAAAAATTCATCTCTCATCGGAGGAACAATGCTTAATCAGTACAGTATGGATGAAGATAGTAAAGGAAATTTCAGAATTTTAACCGAAAGTAACGGAACTAATTTGTATGTTTTCGATCATAATTTCGAACTTGCAGGAAAATTGGAAGGAATCGAACCTGACGAAGAATTTAAATCTTCAAGATATATCGAAGATAAACTTTATTTAGTTACTTGGCATGAAATCGATCCGCTTTTCGTGGTAGATTTGGAAGATATCAAAAATCCTCAAATTTTGGGAGAATTGGAAATCCCAGGATACAGCAAATATCTCCACCCTTTGAAAAAAGAAGGAAGTAAACAATATCTCATCTGACTTGGATATAATACTGCGGATAATGGACGATGAGGATATGTTAATTCTGGACTAAAAATTTCTCTCTTTGAGATCAATTATGACAAAAAAGAGAAAAATCAGATTGCTATTTCCGAGATTGCTAATTATTCCACAGGAGGAAATGGATCTTATAGTTCAGTATTAGAAAATCCAAGACTTTTTGTTATGAATAGCAAAGGAGAAGTAACTTTACCTATGACCATTAGCACTCAAAAAGAAGAAGGTCAAAACTGTAATATCACCTACGACAACGCTGGAAAAGAAACAGGGAAAAATTGCTACCCTATCACAAAAACTGAATATTTCAAAGGATTAAAAAGTTTCGCAATTTCTCCAGAAAACGGAATCAAAGAAATCTTCTCTAAAGACTACGCAACAGGAACGATCGCTGAAAAAGTCGGAAGAAATACACGATATCTTGAAAGAATGAGAGCAGGATTTGCAGGAGATGTGCTCTTTACAATCAACGAGCTTTTCGCAGATTTCATCTTTCCTAATGATGAAGAAGGTGCAACAGTATTCTTTAAATAAATCTTATAATAAAGGACGGTATCCAGATATATCGTCTTTTTTCTTTTCTTCTTAGTTATAGCGAAAAATTAAAAAATAAATTTTTCCCAAAATTTGCATTTTCTGGTAAAAATGAATATCATTAAATACGATATTTATCTTACGAAAACAAAAATGATAAAACCAAATGCTTTAATTCTCAGTAGTGATTCTCTTCCAAATTATGGATTGGATCTCATTTTTTCGACAATTAAAGAAGCTGGTTTGGATGGAATTGATTTGGCAATGTGGAAGTGATTTGACGCTTGGAATGAAGATTATGTAGAAAAACTTTCTTTCCAATATGATTTACCAGTCTATGTTATCCAAACATCAGCAAAACTTAATCAAAAAGAAATGAATAAAGCTCTTGATCTCTGTGAAGCAACAGGATCGACAACCATTTGTATCAATGCACCAAGGATTACAGAATTTAAAGCCTCAAGCTTTATCAAAGATAATCTTCCAGAATATCAAAAACAAAATCCTTGACTTAACTTCTCTATCATCAATCCAACGAATAGCAATTTCTTTGCCTTACCAATTCCAGAATTTCACTTTTCCAATGTGAATGATATTGTAAAAAAATATGAAGCCTATTTATGACTTGATATTGCTAATATTGATATTGAAAACTTTGAAGAAGATTTCATCAGAAAAATTGAGGAATATTCCCCTTATATTTCAGTACTTTATTTTTCAGATAAAGATAAAAAAGGTCATAACCATCTTTTACCAGGAGATTGAGATCTTAATCTTACAGGATTTTTGAAAAAGTTAAGAAAAATCTGATATGCTCGTCCTGTTAGTATCAAAATCGATTTTTCAAATCAAGAACTTTCCAATAGAGATAAAATCATCGAACAACTCGTAAAAATTAGAGAATTTTATGAAAAACATTTTTTGAATGAAAAAGTAGATCCTCAAGGGGATAATAATTTTGAAGATGAAGAATAAAAAAACTTCCTTCATAGCCTTAGTTTGATTTTAAGAAGCAAAAAGATATATTTTTTTGTGTTATTTCTTATTTTCTTTCTATGAATTACGAACAATTTAAACACGAACAAAAAAATATCTTTCTAGTGGATATGAGACAAGAGCTCAACCACTATTTTTCAGAATTAACGGATACTGCTATCAAAAAATATCTTCGTCTACATAAAAAGATCGGAATTATTATCAATAAGAAAGGATATTCTCAAGGAGGGATTTGTCCTAAATGTTGATATATTCCTCAATGTGATAAATGTTCTGTTTCAATTTCCTACCATAAACAGCAAAATGGAGAAATGATGGGACTTTGTCATATCTGTAAAACCCAATATCCTTATTTTACCCATTGTCCTCAATGTCATGCGGAAGGATTTTCTATGTTTTGAGTGGGGACTCAACAACTTGCAGAGATGATTCAGCAACAATATCACTCTTTTCCCACCATCATTGAGACTGAAACGGTAAATTCTCCCAACAAAATCAAAAAATGTTTCGATGCCATCAAATCTCAATCTCCAGAGATTATTATTGGGACCAGTCTTTTGGCTCAACCTCTGTATTTTTACCCCTTTGATCTCGTAATTTTCATCAATGCAGATGTCGGCTTGAATATTCCAGACTATACCGCAAATGAAAACAATTTTCTTCTTCTTTATGAAACATTTCAAAAACATCAAACAAAAAATTTCATTATTCAGACATTCAATCCTGAACAATATTCCATTCGTTATGCTTGTAAACTTGATCATCAAGGATTTTATCAAAAAGAAAATACCTTTAGACAAAAGCTTTGATATCCTCCTTTTGGAGAGCTCTGTATTCTTCTTTATAAGGACGAAATTGAAGATCGCCTTTACACCAAAGTAAATAAATTATATCAGGAACTCCTCTACCTCGCAGAAAAATATCAATTTTCAAATCTTGAAATCTATACGACTCCCCCTCTGATTTATAAAACTTTTGGAAAATATAGATATAATATCATTTTGAAATGAGAAAATTTAAGAAACTTTATGGAAATCGTTGTTTCAAAACTCCCTATCCAAGAAAGAGGATTTAAATTTCATCGAGATGCAGAAAGTATCGTGTAAATCAATAATAAAAAAAGAAAAAAAATCTGACCGCTCTCACGAATGCATTCGTACTTACAAGTCAGACTTTTTATTTCTTTCCCTTTTTATCCTCTTGGACAAGTCAATAAGAAAGAAAATTCCGTAATTTCATGATCATGTTGAAAGAGTTCTTCACATTTCTCAGGATCAATGCTATATCCAGCTCCTTCAAAAAGTGTTTTTCGTCCTTGAGGAGTTTTTTCTAAAAGAACATTATAAGCATCATAATCGTCCTGATCAAAATCATAAATCGTCGCTGTTACATAATTTTTCATCACATTATCGATATAATAACTTACTCTCTTATGATTTTCATTTCCTTGATATTTGTATCCAGTTTTTTTGATCAAAGTATCGATCATTCCTTGCTCCGTCACTGCAAAATCAAAATCAACCTTATCAGCACATCCTTCATAGAAATTCACGATTCCGTTATTATCCCAATAAAATTTGAAGGTATAATCGTGTTTTTTCTGATTTTTATCAGTACATGATTTATTGTCAATAGATCCAACTTCTCCTTTATAATTTCTCAAAGAAATACTATTTTCTTCTACTACGACATGATCGAAATAGAGATCACTTTTTTTCATTTCATTTTCGAAGAGATATAAATTTCCTCCTCTTATCGTTCCATCATCAAAGTTTTTGGTTCCATAAAGGTCATAATTAAAATCTCTCAATAAGAGTGCTTGTTCTGGGAGTTTTCCACAAGATACCTCCATCGTATAGGTAGCTTTTGCATAAAAATCTTCCCATAATTGATCAATTCTTTCATTTTCTTCATCCGTATTTTCATCGCTATATCCAAAGATCAATTCTTCAGGGATATCTTGTTCCAAATAAGAATCATAAAGACAAAGCCAACGATCTTTGATAATTTCTGTTGAACTACTTCTAAATCCATCTCAAAGATAATTGATCGTCCATCCATCAAAATAATCTGCAATATCTGGGCTTTTAGCTACTCCTGAAGCCATAAAATAATACCCTGAAATCATGTAAGCATCTCTTCCGTCATAAGCCTCATATTCAGAAGAATTATACCATTCAAAACTTCCTGTAGTGATTTCAGAAACTTCTCCACTAAGTGCTTGTGCATAGTTTTGCATAATAGACAAGATTTCTTTGTCAGCATTTGCTTTTTTGGTAGAATCACATCCTGGTAAAAAAGCTCCCAAGAAAGCAAAACAACCAAGTGTTATAAGTACTTTGGATACAAGATTTTTCATTATTTAAAAAAAGAAAGTAAAAATCTGATTATTTCCTCTATATCGACTTTAAACCGAAATACAATAAGAACCCCACAAAAAAAGTCACAAAAAAATTGACAAAAAAAAAAAAACGGATATAAACATTGTAGATTTATTTTTTTAATTTATAAACGTTATAAAAAATGCCTTGAACAACATTAAATGATCCAAGATTTAGCAGTGATCCAATTGCTAACATGAGCCATCTTGATCAACCTGTACGTGGGAGAACAACTAAGAGAGTTGCAGATACTCTTAATTACCAGAACATGTCAAACTGATCCCTAGAAATGATAAAACAACAACGATTTTCTAGATTTCATGAAATGGATTTAAAATGACTACCATTGGATAATAGCAGACGATTGGAACGAAGGAGGGAAACTAACCTTCCATTGGATTCCGATGCAAAAACTGTAGATGTTTGTTTTCCCAACGATAGTAATCGATGACTTTTAGCATTAGTAAATCAATATGGACTAGAAAGTATGGCAACCTTTTACAAAGCAACAAAGATTCTTTATAAAGATCGATTAAATTGATTAAAAGAAAAAGAAACACCTGCTACTCTTCAACAGAAAATGAATAATATTATTCTCAGTTATCTTCATTCTAACTTTACTCCAGATTGAATCAAAAAATTAACAGATGATAATCTCGCTCTAATGAAAGTTGTTCTGGATCAATATTGGAAAACAACTCCAAAATCTAACGAAATACCAAATCTAGCTGATTTACTTATAGCAAAAGATGAATTATTTAATGCACAATCCTTTGATAATAAAACATTAAGCGATGAACTTCAAGAGGCTGTAGATCAAGCTAGAGACCAAATAAACATGGAAAGGAGAACCAAAGAAGAAATTGCAGATGTTGACTATTGACAATAATTACTAAACATTAAAGAGTCAGACTTTTGACTCTTTTTTCTTTAAAGTCCAAAATTTCTACTTCATCTTGACAATGCTTTTAGCATTCATATAAAGGAGTTATCTTTTAATTTTTTACCATCTTTGATGGAGCCGTTCTCGATAATTCTTTTTATTATTTTATTTTTCTTGTCAGCCTTTTTCTCCTCTTCTGAAACCGCTTTCATGTCTGTTCCTTCTCATAAAGTTGAGACTTTTCTCAAGCAGAAGAAATTTGGAGCGAAAGACCTCAAAAAACTTAAATCTAATACGGATAGATTATTGATCACCATTTTGATTGGAAATAATCTTGTCAATACTTTTACGGCTTCATTTGCAACAAGTATTGCAATGGATATTGCGAAAAATCTTTGATCTACTCAAGATGTAGCGATTGGAGTAGCAACTTGAAGTGTAACTCTGCTTTTGTTACTTTTTGGGGAAATTTTTCCGAAGACCTTGGCTACTCGTTATGCAGATACAATTGCTTTGAAAATTTCGAAAATTTATCTTGGAATGCAAGTTCTCTTTTTTCCTATTGTTTGGATTGTGGAAAAATTGATGAAACTCCTCCAAAAAAAGAAAACCGACACAAAAATCACCGATGAAGAAATAGAAGCGTTTATCGATCTCTGAAAAGATAGCGGAGCTTTAGAAGCGGGAGAATATGAACAGCTCAAAAATATGCTCAATTTTTCCGAAATCACTTGTGAAGAAATTATGACTCCAAGAGTAAAAATTGACGCAATTTCCTCTGATTTAACGGTTAATGAAGCATTAGAAAAGGTGTTAAATTTTTCGCATTCTCGTATTTTGGTCTACGAAAAAGACATTGATCATATTGAACGAGTTGTAACTTTAAGGGAACTTTATCAAGCCCATAGAAAAGGGAAAGGAGAAAAAAAGCTGAATGAACTCTCATTAGCTCAGATTATCAAAGTTCCTCTTACGAGACCGATTCATCTTCTCTTGGACCAATTCAAAAAGATGAGAAAACATGTTGCCGTGATTATTGATGAATTCTGAGGAGTTTCTGGAATTGTTTCTCTTGAAGATGTGGTAGAAGAAGTTTTTGGAGATATTCAAGATGAAACAGACATGGAAATCGAACCCATTAGATCCGATGGAGAAGGGGCTTACCTTTTACAACCAGGAGTAAGAATTGAAGAAATGCTTGATATTTTCCATTTAAGTTTTGAACAAATTGGACTTGATCAAAATGAATGGGAAGGAGAAACTTTAGGATATTTTATTATCAGTTATTTTGAGAGATTACCGGTAAAAGGAGATGAAATTGAACTTCAAATTACCGATGATCCAGAAAAAGAAGAAAATCCTGACAAAAAACTGCTTTCTCTTAGGATCATGAGTGTAAAAAATAATCAGATTGGAGATGTAAAAGTAATGATTAAGGATTTTTAAATCCATATTAGCAAAAGAAGGACACTAGAACGGTGTCTTTTTTTATTCTTCATTCAGAGCGAAGTGAAATACGAAATAAAGTCATTCAGAGCAAAGCGATGAATCCAGAGGTATATAATATGGATTCTTCGATCATTTCTCTCCCTCTGAATGACAAATTGTAAAAAAAACGCTTCTGCTTCACCTCAGAATGAAATATTTTACAAAAAATTCTCTTGACTTTAAGGTATATATATATGATATCTTTGTTTTCTTCAGTTATTTCCTGAGGAATAACATCATAATATGAACAAAAAAAAATGAAATGAAAATGAAAAAAATTGTAGCAACAGGAGTTATCAGCAAGGGCATCTTGACGCTGAAACTCTCCTTCGACTCCTCCGTGAGCATCCCCGATCGGATGAGAATCATGGAAAGCTATGCCGAGCATCTTTCCAACTCCGACGTAAGCATCATCGAATCACATCACTACTATGATGCAAGTCAGATGCGCGCAGTGATCCAAGAAAGAGTTACACCCAAGAATTAAAAAAACAAAGAGAGTTCATCTTATGAGGTTTTCCTCTGAACTCTCTTTTTTCTTTTATACTTTTACTCTTTTTTGTCTTGTAATTCGTAAAATTCCAAAATATCTCCTTCTTGTACTTTCTTTCCTACTTTTACTTTCATTCCACATTCATCTCCAGCATTTACCTCTTTAACTTGATCTTTATTTCTCTGTAGAGATAGGATTGCTCCGCTGGAAATAATCTCATCACCCCTGTGGAGTCTGAATTTTACTTTATTTTTTACTTTACCTTCTGTAACCATACCTCCAATCGTCATTTCTTTTGAAGAAGTATAGAAAATTCCTTTAACTTCAAGTTTTCCGATAGTAACTTCTTCTTGTTCGACTTCAACCATTCCTTGAAGAAGATTTGAAAGATATTCTGTTAATTCGTAGATAATATCAAAGGATTTGATTTCAACTCCTTGTTGTTCTGCTTTCTTTTTCAAAAGGCTATTGATAGATACATTAAATCCAAGCAAAAGAGCTTTAGAAACCTGAGATAAGGAAACATCACTTTCAGAAAATTGACCTACATCGCTATGGATGATTTTGATTGCAACATTTTTTGGCATTTCAAGAGTTTGTACTGCTTGGATCAAAGCTTCCAAACTTGAGGCTCCTTCTGCTTTCAAAATAAGTGGTAACTCTGAAACTTTGTTGTTCTCGGCATTCTTGAGTTTTGCAAGGAATTCTTGGACTGCTCATTCAGCATTTTTCTCTTTTTTCTGAGATTGAATCAAAGCAACTTTCTTTTGAGCTTCTTTCTCATTATTTACTACTTCGACAATTCTACCAGCTTCTGGGAGTTCGGCAAATCCAAGCACTTGCACAGGCTCTCCACCTGTTACTTTTTTTACAGGATGTCCTTTTCGGTCATTCATTCTTTTGATCTTTCCATACGTATTGTATGCAAGAACGATATTTCCCATTTGCAAAGTTCCTGTAAGAATAATCATACTTGTAACCACTCCTTGTTTTTCATCCTTATACGAATCCACTACAACTCCTACCGCAGATCTATTAGGATTATATTTAAGTTCGAGCATTTCTGCTTGGAGAAGGATTTGTTCAAGAAGTTCATCGATTCCTTGTCCTGTTTTAGATGAGATTCCAATTACTGGAGTTTCTCCTCATCGAGCTTCTGGAGTTAATCCTTGAGCTGCGATATCGGATAAAATTTGGTCTGTATTTTTTCCTGGTTTATCAATCTTTGTAATCGCAATAATGATAGGAACTCCTGCCGCTTTTGCATGGTTGATAGATTCGATGGTCTGAGGCATAACACTATCATCAGCAGCAACTACGATCACCGCAATATTCGTAAGTTTTGCTCCTCTAGCTCTAAGAGAAGTGAAAAGTTCGTGTCCTGGAGTATCGATGAAAGTGATTTTCTTTCCTTTACATTCAACCATAGAAGCACCAATAGACTGAGTAATTCCTCCGGCTTCTCCTTCTGCTACTCCTGTCTTTCTGAGGTAATCGAGAAGAGAAGTCTTTCCATGATCGACGTGTCCCATTACCGTTACGACTGGAGCTCTTTCGATGAGATGATCACATTCTTTGTCTAAGTCGAGAATTTTTTGTAGATCTCCACTAATAAAACTATCCATATCGAGTTGGACTTCATTTTTCTTTACTTCAACTCAGAATTCTGCTGCGATAAGAGAAACCGTATCAAAATCCAATGAAGCATTGATATTGGTTAAAATTTTATTTTTCATAAGTTCTTTGATAATTTCTGTCACAGGAACTCCGATTTTTTCTGAAAATTCTTTTACGGTAATTTTATCATCCATAAAAAGTTCAGATTTTTTTACTAAGGTTTCTGATGTTGTTGCTTCTTTTTTCTTTTTTGGTTGAAAAGGAGCTTTTTGAGGGATTTCTCTCTCATTTTTAGATTTAGACTCCGTTTCTCCACGATTTTCTTTGAAAGATTTCTGATTTTTATTCTCTTGAAAATGATTTTTTTCTTCATTTTTTCTTCTTTGTTCTTCGAAGAAACTTGATCCTTCATTTTTTACCTTTTCTTTCGCAGTATAAGTGCTTTGTTCTATTTTAACATTTCCATTCGCTTTCGTATTGTAATGAGAAGTTTTTTCTTTTTTTGGTGTTTTATTTTTGGTAATATCCGTATTTTTCTTTGCAATAGAAAAAACATCCACTAAAGACACTTCATCTTTTTTTTCTTCCTCTACTCCAAAATATGCCGCCAAATCTTCTTTTTCCTTCTCTTTTGTTTCTTCTTTTGGTTTATCTGAAAATCCTAAAGATGACAGAAAACTATCTCCTCAAAATCCAATTTCATTAGACTTTACGAATTTTCCTAACTGAACGGAAGATCCCTCTTTTTTTAATGATTTTTCAATTTTTTCGATTTCTTCCTCAGAAATATTTCACGTACTAGGAAGTTTTTTTCCTGTAACATTCTGATAAGCAGAAGAAAATTCTTCTTTAGAAACTCAAAGCTTTTTAATACTAGCAGAGATTGTAGGCATGCAGATTTTTCAAAATTAAAGTTAATCTATTAATAACAATGCCAATCGTTTTTTCAAGAGGAAATCATACTTTTTTCATCACAATATTTTTTTTTCAGGCTTTTCATCTCTTTTTTCGAAAATAAGATTTTAAAAAGAAGAAAAAATCTGACTCCTTATCGCGAATCAGATTGAAAATAAAGAATCAGACTTTTTCTTTTTACTCCCCCATCAATTGATTGATAATCTCCGGTTCAATGGTATCATTAATATATCTTTCAAGAGGTCTTGCTCCATACTGAGGATCATAAATTTTATCGATCACCTCTTTAATTTTCTTATCAGTATATTTTGGAAGTTTCACTGCAGGATTTTTCTCCCAAATATTGAAAAACTGTTTAAGTTGAAGAGAGAAAATACTCTTAAGTTCTTCTTTCGTAAGTGGTTTAAAAATCACTTTATAATCGATTCTATTCAAAAGTTCTGGAGAAAGGTGCTTTTTCAATTGTTCGATAATTTTTTCTTTCGTATGTTCGAACCCTGAAATATCAAATTCATGCTCTTCATGAGTAGAAAATCAGATTTTTACTTGTTTTTTTGAAAATTCGTCTCCTCCAATATTACTTGTCAAAATAATAATCGTACTTTTGAAGTCGATAATTCTTCCTTTAGAATCTTTGAGTTGCCCTTCATCAAGGATCTGTAAAAGAAGATTCAAAACATCCGTGCTTGATTTCTCAATCTCATCAAAAAGAACCACACTATAAGGTTTTCTTCTCACAGCCTCTGTCAAACTTCCTCCTTCTTCAAATCCAACATATCCAGCAGCAGATCCGATCAATTTACTTACAGAATATTTTTCCATAAATTCGGACATATCAAACCTAATCATCGCACTCTCATCACCAAAATAATCTTTGGCAATAAGCTTCGCTAAATACGTTTTCCCTACTCCTGAAGGTCCAAGAAAAAGAAAACTTCCAATCGGTTTTTTCTTCTCAATCATAGAAAGTCTACTTCTTGTAAGCGTTTTTACAATAGCATTCACTGCTTCTTCTTGTCCAATCAAACTTTCTTGAAGAGTAGCTTTCAATCTTTTTAATTTACTAATTTCATCTTCATTCACGATATTTACAGGAATTCCCGTTTTTTCCGCCAAAACATTTCCAATATGAGCAGGAGTAATTTTTGTCCTTTTCTCTACAGGGATGGAAGAAAAATTTCTAATATTCTGCAATTTCTTTTTAAGATCATCTTGTTTTTCTTTAAGTTCAGAAGCCGTAAAATAATCTTGATTATTCACAGCCGTTGCAATTTCTTGTTGAATGTTATCAAGTTCTTTTTCGGTTGCTAAATATTCTTTATTGGTATCAAGCTTTTCTTGAATTGTAGATTCCCTTGCACAAGCTTCATCCAAAATATCCAAAGCCTTGTCAGGAAGTTGTTTATTGAGAATATATCTTTTACTAAGATTGATCGCAGACCAAATAGCCTCATCAGAAATCAAAACTCCATGAAAGTCTTCATACGTTTTTCTAAGTCCAGAAATAATTTCAAAAGCAATATCATTCGTTGGTTCATTCACAATTACTTCCTGAAATCTTCTCTTTAAAGCAGCATCTTTTTCGATAATTTTTTGATATTCATCAAAAGTCGTTGCTCCAATCAGTTTAATTTTTCCTCTTGAAAGAATAGGTTTCAACATCTGAGCAGCATCATTATGATCTTGTCCTCCTGCTCCAATAATCGTATGAAGTTCATCAATAAAAAGAATAATATTATTTGCAGGATTCATTGCTTCTTCAAGGACATTTTTCATTCTAGATTCAAATTCTCCTCTATATTTTGTCCCTGCTACCAACGTTCCCATATCAAGAAGAAAGATTCTTTTTCCTCTCAATTTTAGAGGGACATTTCCAGCATTAATTCTTTGAGCTAATCCTTCAACAATAGCAGTTTTTCCAACTCCAGGCTCTCAAATGAGAAGAGGATTATTTTTCGTTTTTCTCAAAAGGGTATAAATCACCTGATCTATTTCTTTTTCTCTTCCAATAATAGGATCAATATATCCATCCTTCGCATCTTTTGTAAGATCCGTTCCATAATACTCAATCTCCAATGTTTTTTGCTCCGTTTTTTTCTTATCATTAGGATTTTGTACATTCCCCTTATCATCAGGAATATCTTGAGAAATTTGGCTTTCAACACTATTTGTCAAATGTTCATCTGAAGTTTCTGCCAATGTCTTCAATTCTTTATCAATTTGATTGTCTTGTGAATGCTCAGATGAGACTGTATTTTTTTGTTCTTCATTTCCCGTACTATTTTTTACCATGATATAAGTAGTATGAAATAAAAATAAAAGTCTGAAAGAAAATAACAAATAATCCTTTTCCCAAAGTTTCTCCTCCAAACAATGAATCCACTCAGACTTTTTAAAACTTTTTTCAATTAAAAGAGTCACCTCTCTTTTATGATAAGAAAATTATTCTAAAAAACAAAGAAAAATGTCATTTTCCAAAAATAAATAACCATTTTTCAAAAAAAGTGATAAAAACTACAATCTCATTTCCAATAATAATTTCTCCAAGCAATTTACTTTCAAAAATTCTGACTTTCAAGAGTAGAATTCCACCAAGCAATTGCTTTTTCTAGTTCAGAAACTGAGAAATCAGGACAATACAAATCTGTAAAATAGAGCTCTGCATACCCAATCCACCATAACATAAAGCCAGAGAGTCTTTGAGCAAGTTTTTGTTTTGTTCTAATCACTAAATCTACGGTTGGTAATCATCAGAAATCCAAGTATTTCTCCAAATTTTCTTTCGTAATGTCTTCTCCAGAAAGAGTCAGTTTTTGCATTCCTCTCAAGATTTCATCTTGTCCTCCATAATTCAGTGCTAAAACAAAGGTTTTCTGAGAAGGAAATGAAAATTCTTGTTGTTTTTGTTCTAAAAAATTTCTCAAATCATCAGGAAGTTTTGAAATATCTCATGCAACACGGAAATTTACTTGCTGGATTCTCATCATCTCATAAAGATCTTCCGTAATCTTTTCATAGAGTTGAAACAGGTAATGAAGTTCAGATTCTGACCTTTTTTTGAGATTTTCCGTACTCAATCCTCGTAAGGTAAAAACCTCAATCGGTGTATTTTCAAAAATATAAGTTGCAAGTTCTATCGCTCTTTGAAATCCCGCATAATGTCATTCCATTTGTGATAATCACTTTTCTTTTGCCCAAGTTCTATTTCCATCAGGGATAAAAGCGATATGTTTTGGATATTGCATTATCAAAATGAATAAATAAAATTGAAAGTAGTATACAGAAATTCCCCATCATTTTCAATTTATTTTAAAAAATTTTCAAAAAGAGAAAAAATCTGACTTTCTACTTTGTAGTGCTCTACTCATAGAGAATCAGATTTTTCTATTTTTTTTAAATCAATTCTAATCCCATAATTTGACTTGATGAAGAAATACTATTGATAATAAGATTATACATCATATCCCCTGCATTCTTATTATTTACCTGAATTCCTTCATACATATTGATATATTGAATCATTGCAGAGATTTCTCCTTTAGAAAGTCCTGCGGTATTCATCGTATGTTTATCAATATACTCATTAATTCTTTGAAGGACTTTATTGGCATCTCCATCTACCCCAAGCATTTGTAATAATTCAGGTACGGCTTGTCTTGCTCAGATTCTGTTGTAAAAAATACTATATACTTGATTGAAAAGACCTTCTAATTCATCTGAGAAATATCTCATTCCCATAAATTTTGCTCTCATTAAGATCAAATCTTCATCAGAAATTTCATGATCATTATCCCCTAGATATGCTCTCAATTCATCATCTGATAAAGTCAAAGCATAGAAGATTCCAATATGATTCGTACTAATAAGTTTGAGATATCCTTCTTTATACATTCTTGCAAGAGTAGAAAGAGTTCCATCTTTTTCGATTTTCTTTGTCACTGCATTAATCTTTGCAAAGAATCTATTGAATAAACTCTCATTTCCTTCTCCCATTCCCACAGATCCAATATTAGGATCCACAATAAAATATTTCATCTTATCATTTCTCAATCTTCGGTAACTCTTACAAAGATCTCCATCAGAAGTTTGTTCAGCGAAATCTAAAAGAAGAGCATCCATTTTGAGATTTTGTTGATTATCAAGGAAATATTGGATATATGTTCCTGCAATCGTTACTCCATCTTCATTGTTTCTATCCTTAAGATAAGAAATAATGCTATTATATTGAGGAAATTGAAGATCAAAAATGTCTTTTTCTCCATATCCATACTTTTTTCTTTCTTTTCCTTGAAGGTTTTCATCATAATAATACTCTCTTCCTACATTTTCCTTATACCATACGAATGGACCAGCAGCTCCTTGAGAAGCAATTCTTGAGAAATTAAGTATTAATTGGAGTACAACAGCTAATCCACAAAGTACTCCCATAAGATGAATTAGATTTTTCATCATAACAGAATGTTTTCTCGTACATAGAGAAGAAAACAACATCGTCAAAGTAATAGCAGACCAAGAAATCAGTACGGTTCCATATCGAATAATTGCACTTCCAATAATCCATCGGATTCCTCGTCAAATAAGGTTAGTAAGAGCAACACTGAAGAGTTTTTTCTCCTTCACAATCAAAGCATAAACCAATGCTCCAATCATGACTAAATAAACAATAATCCAGATATATCAAAGATCCGTATAATAAGAACTTTCATTTTGCAATGATCGATTCATAGAAATATTGAGAGGAATGAGGAATCTATACGGAATAGCAAGATAATTCTCAGCAGATTTGATACTATGAGATTGATAAAATTGTCTTAAAGCAACAATCTGATCTCTAAATTCTAAGGGATCATAATACACAGAATCAGAAGCATATTTTGCATCAAAGGTATTAATCGCAGTTTTCAAGAGTTGTCCTCATTCAGATTCAGGCTTTTGTAACTCTTGATATACTTGCTTTAATGCTTTAATTTCGAAATTATCAACCTTCTCTGATATTTCACAAAGTTTATTTGCAGTTTCATCTGTTCCATAACATCCTTCTTTTAAGAAAAAGAGTTTAATAAAAGGATAAACAACATTTCTACTAACAACTTTTTCTTCTCTACTTTTATTTCCTGTTTTTTTATTGATTACTTCGACATTTTCTGTCCTTGTATAATAAAACTCTTTTCGACCATATCCAATATATCTCATAAAATCTTCACTTACCCATGACCCCTCAACCGGAACAAGGGTTGATTTTAACTCTTCTTCACTATAGATATTTCCTTGAGCAAGACAAGTTTTTGCGTCTTGTGGAGCCTTTACAAGAGGATTTGTTCAAAGATTTTCTTCTGCACTTGCTAAAGCTTTCGTTGTATCAAAATCAGCTTTTGATCGAAGAATTTTTCCTTTAAAACTCTCTACAGAAAGATTATTTTCTAACTTTAATGAATAAATAAGTCCTGGAGTTCTAAATAAGAGAAAAGGAATAACAGCACTAAAAAGGAGCACTACTCCCTGAAATACCACTGTTCAGATTTTTCTTCCATTTCTTAAAGCATTCAAAATTCCCCCAATAATAAGGATAATTCCGATCACAACAAATGCTTTTCCTGTGAGATCACTAAGTATAAGCGGTGCAGTTAAAATACCTAATATTCTAGTAATTCAAGCGACCAAGAAACCTACTCCTAACGCTGTAATATTAGATAATCTAAGGCCAATAAATAAGATTCAAAAGAGCGATAAATCGATAAATGCATTTACTTTTGCTAAACATGCACATCCAAATAAAACTCCTGAAATCACCAAATATTTAAGATATTCTTTTCTTTCTGCTTGTTCATTCTGGAGATATTCTAAAAACAAAATTCCAGAAAAGAGAGCCAAACTTGAAAGAGCCATCAATCAAAGATCCGTTTTATTATCCACCATTACCAAGAAAGCTCCAGTTCCACTTGTCAACCAGAGAATAATCGTAAACCATCAAGCGATAATTCCTGCAGATCATGATGTTTTTTTGATTTGAATAGGAGCATTTTCCCCACATTTTCCACAAAAACTTCCTTTATTCACTTTCTTACATACCGGACAAATTCGTTGTTTTATTTCAGACTTTTCTTCTTTTTTTTCATCATTTGCCCCTAAAAATTTTTCCTTTAGGAATCAGATAACCTCACTTACCATTCCAATTCCAAAGATAAACACGAGAATAGCACTTCGGAAATTTGCCGAAACGGCAATAGTATTTGGATTAAGTCCTAAAATTTGATGCCAAGATAATCCTTTTCCTCCCGCAATAGAGAAGAAAAAAGCAATAAATCCATGCCAAAGTCCTGGTTGAGAATTTGCTACCGTATTACCTCGCATTACTCCCCCATTTTCTGAAAGGATTTTTGGGATATACATATACTCATGATTTGCATCCCAGGCAGTTGAATAAGGAATAAATGAGTTTTGAAATCCAAAAAGGAAATAAGCAAATGCGATAATCATCAATCCATACAAACAGATTTTTAACATTTGAGGAAGTCCCTTTATGTTTAAGATTTCTTGACTTAAAAGTTTTTCGTCCTCTTGAAGAATTCCTCTTGCAAAATAGATTGCAACTCAAAATCCCACAAATAACATAATACTTATCCAACCATAGAATAAATCAAGTTGTAAAAGTACATTAATTAAAAGTAAAAAGAGGGCAAGTCAGATTCAAAAACTCAGTGCAATTTCTTGCCATCTTCTCTGCTGGAATTGTATGAATTTTCTTTCAATCAAACTTCCAATACTTGCAAATCCCAACATTGAATACGATCCAATCGCAAATAACAAAATCGTATTGAAAAATGCAATCAAAGCTCATAATCCTATAAGTTCTCCTTTAATACAACAATGGATTGTTCCAAAAATTCCTGCCACTACTCCAAAAATAGCAATCATCTTTTTGATAGAGAATTTATTGGAAAAATAAATATACAATAAGGGGATACATGAAAGAATCAATGAAATCACTACTAACCAAATATTTGTATCATCATTAAAGATGAAAGCCCCATTTCTTCTATCATCTCCAAAATAATAGGTATGATTGTCTAAATATGCTATAATACTTTCTCCTCCGATTAAGATTCCTAGCAATAAAACAATGCAAAAACAAATTACTTTTCGATACTTTTTTAACTCTTGCATGAAAATAAAACGAAATAAAAAAAGAATAAAAACAGATTCTTTATAATAAAATTATTTCTTTTTGCAAGCACTTGAATTTTTTCTCCATATCATTATCCTTATACTATAATTTTAATTATTTAATTATTTTTTGATGGCATATTCATTCAAAAAAGGAGATCAATCGAATTATGTTATTACTGTAACATTTGATAAATCAGAAAAAGAACATGAAAAAATGCATGTTTTGAAACATTATCAACAAACGATGAATGTTCCTGGTTTTAGAAAAGGACATGTTCCTTTAGCTATGGTAGAACAAGAAGTTAATCCTGCTTATTTAGATTTGGAAATCGAAGAACATATTATCAATCATGCAATTCAAGATGTTCTCAAGGAGCATGAAGAAATTAAATTTATCGGTGAACCTTATGGATTCAATAAAAAAGAAGAAGGAGATACGATCATCATTGAAATTAGTTTAGATGTATATCCTGAAGTTGAAGTAAAAGGAAATGCTTGGGAAAAAGAAGAAGTAGAAGCCTTTACGGTAAAGGTAGATCCTAAAGATATTGATAATGCATTTGTACAATTACAAAAAAATTATGCAGATTATCAAGATACGGATACGGTTGCACTTGATACCATTTCAAAGATTGCTCTTGAATTCGTAGATAAAGAAGGGAATCAAGTTGAAAAAGGAACAACTTATCTCGGAGAGTCAGAATTTTCTGAGTCTGATTTCTGGAAGAAAACGTTTGAAGGAACAAAAAAAGATGAAGAAGTAGAAATTGACTATAATGAAAAAAAACTTCCTGAAGTCTTAAAGGCTAAAGCTGCTGAGAAAGTAGCAAAAATCAAAGCAACGATCAAAGATATCAAAAAACAGATTTTACCTGAATTTACTGCTGAAAAAATTCAAGAATTATTCGGAAAAGATTCTGAGGTAAAAGATGAAAAAGGATTGAAAGAAGTAATTGAAAAGAATTTATACGATCAAAATTATACCACTTCTTTGGTTCAAGCTGTAGAAAAATATATTTCTACTTTGAGAGAAAAAGCTTTTTCTGTAATCATCCCTCATACAATGCTTGAAAGTGAATTCGCTTCAAGAATTCAATCTTTGGAAAAGAGATTTGGTTCTAAAGAAAAAGTGAAAGAATATTTTCAAAAAATGGGAGAAGAAGAGGCTAAGAAGTTTATGGAAGATATCAAATCTGCAGCAAAAGATAGTTTGGAAAAATTCTTTGTGCTTATGAAAATTTCAGATCTTTTGAATCTTGGAATTGATTGGAATTCAGAAGAAAGTCAGGATCTCATGGTAGAGAAAAAATTGTATGAACATTTCCATCCATCAGATACTACAGAAAAAAAATCAACAACTAAAAAGACAAAAAAATCTTCTGAAGAGAAAGAAGAAAAAGAAGAAAAATCTGAATGAGATGAGAGTGAAAAGAAAACGGTAAAGAGAACAAGAAAAACTACGAAAAAAGAAGATTAAAAAAACATCTATCATCAAAAGGGACATCTTGGATGTCCTTTTTTTGTTTTAAAAACAAAGATGAAGCAAGCAGTCATCCCTACAATAAAAACATTCTCAGATATTTTCTCTTCATTCTCAGGGATTTTCAATAATTCTCTGACACTCCCCTCCATTTTCTGCCATTCCCCCAAAAAAAGTTGATTAAAATTTGACAAAAAAAAAATTGACATATAATTGAGAGTGTTAGTTTATAACACTTTTATTTATTAATTCTAAAAGAATGACTGTAGAAACGAAAGAATGAGAAGCAAAAAAGAGCGAAAGTCCATTCGCTCAAGCTTTAAAAACCAAATTAGCTGCTTTTAAAAAAGAGCATATAGATGTAGATACGCAAGTTAACATTTTAACGGACATCATAGAAAATTCTAATAAAATTGAAGAAGCAAAGAAGAATTTAAAACTTAACCTCAGCAGATGCGAAAATCTTCCTACTCCAGAAGTCTTAAAGGAAATGCTTAAATGATTTTCAACAGCTTTATTGGTGCCTAGTAATAATCACAAATTAAAAGATTTTAATGAAGTAGAAACTATCCAAGACATCAATAATCTAATAGACTCATTTCAACATGATACACAGAAAAACAATATCTTCTCCCTCATACTAAAACTTAATAAAGAAGATGTACATACTCTTTATGAACAAAGTAAAGATTGGGATTTTTCAAAAGTAGAATATGAAAATCTTTTTATCAACGGTGCTAGAGATGCTCTTGAAGAAAAAGAAAAAGAAGAAAAAATAAACTAATCAATAAACAAAAAAAAGCCTGACTCTCCATCGAGAATCAGACTTTTTCTTTTTTTTAAATTTCAATATCACTTCTATTCTTCATCAGAAGAAGAACCTCTGAATTTTCCAGCTCTTTCTTCGATAATTTTCTTAGCAACTACATCAGGTACTTTCTCGTATTTTTTCATTTGCATTGTAAATTGAGCTCTACCTTGTGTATTTGATCTAAGATCTGTAGAATATCCGAACATTTCAGCTAATGGAACTTCTGCTTCGATCGCAGTTGCATTTCCTCTTGGAGATTGTCCAAGAATAATTCCTCTTCTTGAACTAAGATCTCCCATAACCGTTCCTGTATATTCATCAGGAGTAACGATTTCTACAGCCATGATAGGTTCGAGAAGAATAGGTTTAGCTTTAAAGAAAGCATCTTTCATAGCCATGTGAGTAGCTACTTTGAAGGCAACTTCTGAAGAATCCACATCATGATAAGATCCAAAGAAAGGAATAACTTTAACATTGATGATAGGATATCCAGCTAAAAGTCCTTGTGCTACAACTTCTTTAGCTCCTTTATCGATAGCAGGAATAAATTCATTAGGGATAACTCCTCCTTTGATTTGAGATTCGAAATCGTAGATTTTTTCAGTATTTTGAATCAATTTCAAACATACATGTCCATATTGTCCTCTACCTCCAGTCTGTTTTTTGAATAATCCTTCTCCTTCAACATCTTGAGTAATTGTTTCTCTGTAAGCTACTTGAGGAGCACCTGTTGTTACTTCTACTTTATGTTCTCTTTTCATTCTATCAACGATAACATCCAAGTGAAGTTCTCCCATTCCAGAAATAATAGTTTGTCCTGATTCTTCATCTGAATGGTAGGTGAAAGAAGGATCTTCATAAGAAAGCTTTGATAATGCCAATCCCATTTTTTCTTGATCAGCTTTTGATTTTGGTTCAACAGCGATTGAAATTACTGGTTCTGGGAATTCCATATTTTCAAGAACGATAGGAGCTTTTGGATCACAAAGAGTATTTCCTGTTCTTGTATCTTTAAGTCCTAAGAAAGCACAAATGTGTCCTGCATGAATTTCTGTAATTTCTTCCCTTTTATTTGCATGCATCATCAAAAGTCTTCCAACTCTTTCTTTTTGTCCTGTAATAGGATTCAAAAGAGTATCTCCTGTTCTAATAACTCCAGAATAAACTCTTACATACGTCAAAGTTCCAACGAAAGGATCTGTTAAGATTTTGAAAGCCAAAGCTGAAACAGATTCATCATCAGAAGGTTTTCTATAAAGTTTCTTTTCTGAATCATCTGGATCTTCTCCTTCAATTTCTCCAATATCAAGAGGTGAAGGTAAGAAATCAGTAACTGCATCAAGTAATAATTGAGTTCCTTTATTTCCAAGAGAAGAACCACACATTACAGGATGTAATTTACATTCAACTGTTCCTTTTCTGATAGCTCTTTTGATAATTTCTTCTGAGATTTCTTCTCCTTCAAGGAATTTTTCAGCTAATTCATCATCAAATACAGAAATCGTATCCAACATTTTTTCTCTGTATTCTTCAGCTTGAGCTTGTAAATGAGCAGGAATTTCATGTTCAACCACTTCTGAACCTTTATCTCCTTCGAAAGTGTAATATTTCATGTTGATAAGATTTACTACTCCTTCGAAAGTATCAGCTTTACCATTAGGAATTTGGATAGCAACTCCATTGTCAGTCATTCTTTCTTTGATAGAATCCAATGAATTGAAGAAGTCAGCTCCCAATTTATCCATTTTGTTTACATAAATCATTCTTGGAACACGATATTTGTCAGCTTGTCTCCATACTGTTTCAGTTTGAGGTTCTACTCCTTGAGATCCATCAAGCAAAGCAACAGCTCCATCAAGAACTCTCAAAGATCTTTCTACTTCAACCGTAAAATCTACGTGCCCTGGGGTGTCAATTACGTTAATATGATATCCTTTCCAGAAACATACGGTTGTTGCTGAAGTAATAGTAATTCCTCTTTCTTTTTCTTGTTCCATCCAATCCATTTGAGATTCTCCATCATGAGTTTCTCCAATTTTATGAGTTTTACCTGTGTAGAATAAAATTCTTTCAGTTGTAGTGGTCTTACCAGCATCAATATGTGCCATAATACCAAGATTTCTAACCTTCTCTAAAGGTGTCACGTCTGCCATATTTTTTAAAAAGAATAAATAAAAAACAATGATAATATAAAAAAATCCCCAACATTTTCAAGAAAAAAAAAGAAAAAAAAAGAAAAAATCTGACTCTCTATTACCATATAACCTTTTTCCCCTAATATATTACCTTTTGCAAGTCTTAAAAAAACTCCCACAAAATTTGACAAAAAAAAAAAATATTTATAATAACAGTACGATATCGTTTTTATTTTATAAATTAAATCAACATGGCAGAAACATTCGGACTAATAACATTAGATAAGACTTGTTCAGAAGCTGAGACAAAGATAGAAAGCTTAGATAAACTTATTGAAAGTTTTGAACAGGAACCAAATCCAAAAAATTTTAAAAACATTGCAAAAACATTTAAGGAATTATATCACTTAGATATTTACCCAAATTCATCCTTACAAATAGACCATTGAAAATATATTTTCACTGGAGAATCTATAAGGTGAGATGAGGAGGAATATGGTTCTTCAGTCATATATTACAACTACGATCAAAAGAAAAAAGTAGGGATTCTAAATTATTTTTGAAGATTCTATACTATAAGTTGAGATTTAGAATTCCACAAGGAAAAAAAAGAAGAAATGCCCATCGAAGAAGTCATTCAACGTCTTAAGGACTTAGTTACAAGAGCAAAAGATCTTTATAAAACAAAAAAGAAAGACAGCCTAACAATAAGAGATAAAGCAGAACAAGATGCGAAAAGAAGAAGAGAAGAAGAACGAGAGATTTTCAGAAATCAGAATTAAGAGTCAGACTTTTGACTCTTTTTTATTTTTATAATCTTAATTTTTAAAAGCCAGATCTTTTCAGAAGACATCAAGGAAAAACAAAAGGAAACTCAACACCATCAGTTTTTATGGTAAGAAATACTTGTTTTCTCAAAAGCTTTCATTACAATAAGAAGGATAAAAAATTTTTATTTTGCTATTCGCTCATGTCTCTCGAAAAAAGATTCAACAAACGACTCATAGGACTTATTATGGGCGAAAAATACACAAAAGAAGAACCAGAATCTAAACCAGGATTTATCGAAACAGGAATCAACGAGCTCAAAAAAAGTCTTTTCCCCAAAAAGAAAAAAAAGCCTCAAAACGATACCAAAGATAAAGAAATACCCCAAAAAAAAGAAGAAGAAAAAAAAGAAGAAAAAAAATCTGATTCTTCCGATACAGAAGATTGGTAAAACCGTATTTATCTCCTCCCCTCTTATACAATGCAAAAAATAGCAAGTTTTCAAGTAGATCATACTAAATTTTGAATCGGAATGTATATTTCCAGAATCGATGGAGATGTGATTACTTATGATGTAAGAATGGTAAAACCTAATGGATGAACCTATCTTACTCCAAGTTCACTGCACACCATTGAACATCTTTTTGCCACCTATGTAAGAAATTCTCAACACAGTGATAAAATCATTTATGTAGGACCTATGGGATGTCGTACATGATTTTATTTTCTTACCAGAGATACTCTTTCAAAAGAAGAAAGTATTACTTTAATCAAAGACACTTTCCAATTCATTGCAGAATATCATGGAGAGATTCCGGGAGCGACCATTGAAGAATGTGGGAATTATCTTGATCATGATTTGGAAACAGCAAAAAAAGAGGTACTCCCTCTTCTTGAAAAATTACAGGATTATACTCCTGAAATGCTCGACTATCAACGACATTTTGATAAGGAATCAGCATAAATTACCAACTTCTTCCTCCACCTCCTCATCAACCTCATCAAGATCTTCCAGAAGATGAAGTACTACTACTAAAAGAAGAACCTGAACTAAATCAAGAACTCCTATCATAAGAAGAACTTGAAGACATTGCCCTTAATGCCCAAAGAGAATGATAGTTTGAGAAATCAAAGAAATCCCAACTCGATCTGATAGAAGATAAACTTTCAAAGATTTCAGGTCTAAAAAAGAGAGAATTTGATTGCATAACAGATTGTAATTTTTGCATTACTTCTGTTTCAAGTCAAAAGACGGTCGCATAGACTAATGCTTTATCGATATATAATGGATCATAAACTAATAAACTCTTTAATTTTTCTACTTCACACTTTCTCAAAAATTCACAATATCATAACAGATGTTTCATTAATCTCTCTCCGTCTTCTAAATACATCAATTGAGGCGATGAAGCACTGTTTCATAAAAAGATAAAAGCAAGGATTCCTCCAAAACATAATCCCACAACCAACCAAAGAGCAAGGACTCTTCCTATAAAATCTACATAATAAATAATGAGAAATCATAATGCGAATCGAATCAAAAATCAAATAAAAGTACGATACTCTATACTCATATTTCCTTTACACTTGATCCATTTTTTCTTTTCTAAATATTTTTCTAATTGATTGAGAACCGGCCCTATTTTGATTTTGTGTTCACTATTGATAGTAACGGTTTCTCAGTTTTTAAATAAAAGAGAAAAAAAGTCAGACTCATACTCTTTTTCTGAATGTAAATCTCTTTGTTTAGTGACAATCAGGTCTGAATCGCGATATTCAAGTGAAACAACTTTGTCTAATGCCCATTGATAAATTAAACTGCAAAGGTCTAACGTACGAACATTCTTGAAAAATAAAGATCAAGCCTCCGCAGAAGTCATTCCTTCAGGAGGATAATATTGCACTACCACAATCGGATCTTTTTGAATAAGAGATTTTATCGTAGAAAATGAAACCGTTTCCCTCGGATTATCTTCTGGAACTTTCCCATAAATAATTCGAATCGGCAACCCAATACAAGTAAGAGCAAAAATAGCGATAAAGAGGTAATATACATATTGTAAATGAGTATCGACTTCTTCCTGTTCTTTGGCAGATAAATTCTTTTTTTCTCCACCAAGTCACAACGCTGGTTGATATACCCAAACATCTTCCTTATCAATCAAACTTTCCTGTTTTTTATGATCAAAAGTAAAATATCAAACTGGAAATTTTACCGCAAGAGTGATCCCTTTCCCTGCAGGAATTGTTTTATCATAGGTTAAAATAATTTTATCTCCTTGACTCCGATCAATTGTTCCTTCAAAATCTTCTACCTTATTTGATTTTCCATCTGCTGCAATCAAAAAATCTTCTGCAGTGAATCAAGTATATGATTTGGGAAGATTTAATTCTATACGGACATGATCGATATGAGTATCGAATCCATTTGGAATCACATTCCAAGATAATTCTTCTCGTCCTTTTCCTGCAAAGTTCCTAATTAATCCATCAACAGAGTATCGAATCGAATACCTTTGACTTCAAACAACTTCTCTATTTGCATCTCAGATTTTTATTTCTTTTTCACCATTACCATCATATACTGATGCATTTCTCTCCTCCACTCGAATATTCTCTAAAAAGATACGAAACTTTTTCCCATCGATCGTGTATTTTAGCGGAATTTCCCTGATAATTCCATGTTTACGAACATTAAAATATGCATCAAAAATTTCATTTACTTGAATCGTTCCGTCCTGCTGGATATCGGCGTTTACGGTCAGATTTTTGTAGTAATATTCGTTATTTGCAAATAGATAATTAAAAATTCAAAAGAGGAAAAGTCGGACTAAAGTGAAGGTATACTTGAGAAATTTGAAGTTTTTCATGGAGATAAAGGGGAATAAAGTTCTCTTAAGTATATTCATCAAAAGGGAGAAAATCAAAAAATCTGACTCTCAGATGAAGAATCAGACTTTTCTTTTTTTTACCTAAAAAAGATCAGAATGAGAACCAATATCTACAAGTACATACGATTCTCCTATAACTTTATAAATCAATAAAATATCTGGGAATAAATGAACTTCACGACAGTCAGAAAAAATTCATGATAACTGATGATCTTTTCGAGTTTCTTCTAATTTCCCCTGTAAGAGTTGTCCTGAAAACAGACGGAATCTTTCAATAAGTTTTTGATGATATTGATATTTTTTAAAATGTTTTTTAAAAGTTGATGTAAAACGAATCTCTTTCATTATGCAGTCAAATCACCAATTAAATCATCAACATTATCATAAGTCTTTCCATTGTTCATTGTTTCTTGAACTTCTTCATCTCGTTTCTGTGCAATAAGTTGCTGTCTCATTTTTTCATACACTTCTGGAGCAATAAGCACCGCTTCTGTTTTATCTCCATTACGAAGAAATTTAGGACCTTGAATAAGGGATTTTAAAACAGTATTGTAATTCTGGAGAAAGTCTTGAACAGTTACAAGTTGTCAAGGAGTCATACGCATTGTAAAATAAGCTAAACATTTTTTTTATAAAGATATGAACATTAAAAATCAAGTTTTTTTAGAAAAAAGAAAAAAAAATCAGGCTCTCCTATGGAGAACATTCTCCCCCACAAGACAAAAAAATCATTTCGTTCACAAAACACTAAAAAATGAACAAAAATTTGATTCTTTAAAAAATGGAAAATAAAAAAACGGAGGATTTTAAAAGTCTATCCCATTTTTAAAAAATTTGAACATTATCCACATAAAAAAGGACGAGGCAAACCGTCGTCCCTACTTGTTTCTATTTTCAATGTTAATCCTAATTGTAGATGATGATTCTTTGTATTAATTATATTCTCTTTTTTTATTATCATGAAAATCCGTTTCTTCAACTAATTCTCACATCTTATCGTATTTAAATCATTTTATTCTTTTTCAATCTTCATAAATATATTCCGTATGTTTTCATTCATGATAAAAATCTTTTTTCTTAATTTCTCATTTATTATATAGAGTTTTAGAGTCTATTTCTCAATCTTTACAATAATGGTAATGTATTCGTTCTTTATCTTTTTCTCAATTTGGATCTCTATATCATTCTTCTTCTAATCTTCAATCCTCATCATAATAGATACAGAATCAACCATCTTCTTCTTTTCAGCTAAATCTTCAGCTTTCATAAAAATAAAATCTTTTTCATTCTTTATGTTTTCAAAGATCAATATAAATTCCTTCAACGTTTCATTTTTTGTCATAAAAAATAATATGAGACAATCTTCGGTTTTTATATATTTTCTTTTTATACAATCTTCCATTATAATATTCTTTATCTTCCCTATTTCTTAAATTTAAAACAATCAACATAAGTATACATATAATTCATTCAATGATATTTGACATAATATTATCAAAATATAAACTAAAATATATCCATTATATAACTTAATAATAATTCTTTAATTCATCATATGAAAGATAGCCTAGTTGTAGATATGCTATAATTTCTTGTACTGATTAATATTCATCTTTTAGATCTTCTTCTTTTACTCATAATTCCTTAGCAACTTTTTTAATTGGAATATCTTTGTATTCAACTATATATTTAGCTAATTCTTCTTTACATATTCATGTACATGACATTATATCTTTAACCTTAAATTGCAAATTTTGATAAAGATCACAATCTAAATAAACATCCAATAAATCATGGAATTTATCCTCATCGTATGTTCAACATCTTTCTATAAATCTCATTTGTTTAATATAATCATACCAACGACATGCGTGTTCCCATCATAAGTCATATCTCTTAAGCAATTCTTCTTTTTCTTTATCAAAATTTTTATTACCTTCAATTCAAAACACTGCATATTCATGCCATAAACAGCTACAATCATATTCCCATTCTCATCAATATTTTTTGCATAATTTAGACATTTCTTTATAGAATTTTTCATAGTTTTTTATTTCTTTATTCAATATTTTTCGATATTTCTCATGGGGCACATTTCTTATAATGACATACATCTTAGCAGGTGTATATCATTTAAATTCATGCCGTTGACGAAGCTTCTTATCATATTCTTCACTTGCTTTTTTGTTTTTCATATCTTCTTCATTTTCTGGATCAAATTCATAATGTCCTTCTTCTTTTACTAATTCAGGATTGCTACCTCTTAGAGAAATTCTATCAATACATTTAACCATTAATTTACTTCATCTAATTTTATATTCATAAATATCTAAAGACATCCATGGATATATTTCTGTTACTTCATAAAGTAAATTTCATTTTACTGAATAATAATGCCATTCATCTGAGAATCATTCATCAAAAATTCAGAAGGCTTTATCAAACAATTCATTATCCCTTCGAATTCAGGATGTAGTTCATACAACTCACCATCAATTTCTTTTTCAGCTTACCCATTCTCAATCATAAATACTTCAATCTTCATATATTGCAGATCATCTTCAATGAGCCCAATCATTAATTACTTCTCCAGCATATTGATAACATCATTCAACTCACCTTAAATGAGCTCAAATTCATAATCATGAGAATTCATCATCTCATACAATATCCAAATACTTTCTTCATTCATATTCCAATTCTAAGTCATATAATCCTACATGTTCTCGTTTTAATTCACTATTTTTTCAATCCCATCAATAATTTCAATCTTTATCTTTCTTTTTTACAAATTTTCAGAGTTTATCAAAATCAAATGAGAAATCGTATCTTTCTCATTTATATTTTGGATGATCTAATACTGAGGGAATTAAGTATTTCATTTTAATATTATTACTTAACTAAACATAATTATTCTAAACCATATTCTTTTCTCAATTTTTCTGCTTCTTCTTGAGTTATTCAATAGTCATCTGATTCATCACATTCAAGAGCTTCTTCAATAGAATCTCTCAACTCATAATTAATATTTCTCATGATTATTTTTTTCTTTTTCAAGAAATAATCTTTAGACATAGTTTTAATTTCTTCTTTTTTTGTTCTGAAATATCAATCAGGCATTCAAATATTTTCGTTATATTCATCTAAATCTCTTTCTATAATATCAAGGATATTTTTACAGAAAGCATATCTAGGCATTTGATAAAAGAAAACATCCTTATCTTCATCTCAATCGGATATTACGTCTATACTAATTCGATCTCGCATTGTTACATAAGCAAGTCTTCGTTTTTCTACTTTTTCTTTATCTTCTTCTACTAGTTCATCATCTCCCATAAAATCACAGAATTCCCTAAAATTAAGGACTAATCTTTGATCATCATCCTCTAATATAATAGTTTTTTGATCCCATGGATATCGGCGTTGAGAAAAATGATATGCTATATTTAATAATTGAGGGAAGAAATCTATATTAAAACAAGAACGATAATCATCCTTAAATTCTCAATGATTAATTGAAAAACAATGACAGTATCATTTAAATTCAGACTCTTTATCTAAGAAACTATCTATTAGTCTTCTTTTGAATTTCATTTTAATTGTTATAATGATTTAAATTTTTGCATTTTTATCTTACACGTATACCAAACAATTTATTCAGACTTTTACTTTCCTTACTTTTCCATCAACTATTCAGTAAAATTTCAAAATAAGAAAAATACAACTACTTTCTCTTTATTGGTTATAAGAAGAAAATCAAGCTCTTTTAAAAAGAAGAAAAAAAATCTGACTCTTCATCACGAATCTAATCACAAACGAAGAATCAGACTTTTTCTTTTTTTACCAACTTCTTCCACCACCTCCTCATCAACCTCCTCAAGAACTTCCAGACGAAGATCCACTGTCCCGTGAAGATCAAGAACTAAATCATGAATCACTATCGTATGATGAACTTGAAGAATCATGAGGATTTTTTGAGGAATTATTTGCAAGAGCACAAAGAATATCATTAATTGAAAATATTTCCTTTGATACCACAGGAGTAGGAAGATTCATCTTTTTCAATAATGGTTCAAATTTTTTAATTAAAAACGTATCAAGTCATAAAGCAACAGCATACGGCATAATCTTATCAAAATACAAGGGATCTTGTTGTAAAAATTTTTCCAAAACAGGAACATCTACCGTTTCTAAAAATTGTTTATATCACAAAATATGATTTTTATATTGCATTCCTTTCTCAGTAATGGAAGGATAGTTTCCTGGAATCAGAGTAGAGAAAAGAAAAAGTGAAAACAAAACAAAGAGAAAAACTGGAATGCTATTCAAACTATTATCAGAATAACAATAAAAGAAACCAATAATCACCAGACATCCTATAATAAGATACAATCGACTATTTGAGATGAGCTGTATATTTTCATCATAATCCCTAGATCCTTTTGTTTGATGAATTAATCAAATTTTACGACATGAATAATAAAGAGATTGTTTTGCTCCACTAAAGAGATCGTAAAAATTTCTATTTTTTGAGATAACCATTACATTTGAAGTGAAAAAATGATTCAGGAACCATCTTTCATAATAATGTCATTCATTAAATGGAATATCACTGAGTTTCATTAACATAATGGTATCATCTTCAGAATCATATCTTATATCAATAACTTTTTCATTTAATCGTTTGTAAAATAAACTACTAATCTGTTTTGTACTAGTTGTACAATCATCTGCTAAAAATCAGACTTCAGGAGGTAAGAGTTCTTTTGGAGTATCGTATTGAATAATAATAGGGAATTTTTCACTCAAAGACTTCTCAACGGATTGAAAATAATGTCTTCTTCTAAACTGATTGATAAATAAAACAATAAAAAAATACAAAAGAAATCAGATCCCTAAACCAAGACAGATAGGAGGAATAAGACCTCTATCAAAATCATCTATTCAAAGCATATCTTTTATCTTGTCAGAGATTCCTCCGTTATCAATCAAACTTTCTTGTCTTTCATGATCAAAAGTAAAATATCCAACCGGAAATTTTATCGCAATGGTAATTCCATTTCATTCAAGAATCGTTTTATCATAGGTTAAAATGATTTTATCTCCTTGGCTCCAATCAATAGTCCCTTCGAAATCTTCTAATTTATTCGATTTTCCATCTGCAGCAACCAGAAAATCTTCTGCAGTGAATCAAGTATATGATTTGGGAAGATTTAATTCTACACGGACATGATCGATATGAGTATCAAAGCCATTTGGAATCACATTCCAAGATAATTCTTCTCGTCCTTTTCCTGCAAAATTTCTAATCAATCCATAAACGGAGTAATGAATCGAATATCTTTGATTTCAAATCAGTTCTATGTTAGGATCTCAGATTTTTATCTCTTTTTCGCCTTGAGTTTCATATGTTGAAAATTTTTGCCAATCAACTTTGATATTCTCTAAAAAAATACGGAATTTCTGTCCATCGATTGTGTATTTTAATGGAATATTTCTGATAATTCCATGCTTACGAACATTAAAATATGCATCAAAAACTTCATTCACTTGAATCGTTCAATCTTGTTGAATATCGGCATTTACAGTTAGATTTTTATGATAATATTCATCATTTGCAAAAAGGTAATTAAAAATTCAAAAGATGAAAAGTCAGACTAAAGTGAAAGTATACTTGAGCAATTTAAAGTTTTGCATGAGAAAGAAGGAAAATAAAGTTCTCTTAAGTATATTCATCAAATATAGAAAAATCAAAAATTTGCTTATGGGGGACAAAAAGATACTTCATCTTGAAAGTCAGCTAATAAATCAGTATACTAACTCCATTCTTTGTTTTTCAACCATTCAGATGTATGAAATTATACCAATTCCTTGAACTTGAGTTGTTTCTTCTAAAGAATTTACCAAAGGGAAAACTAAAATTGAATCTAACAGTTATCTCATTAAGACTCCTAACATGAATATTTTGATCGATGCTGGATCAAAAGAAATTTTTAAAGTTCTGAAAGAACAATGAATCTCACATATTGATGCAATTCTCCTCACTCATGGACATGCCGATCATATCAAACAACTTAAGAAACTTCAAAAGAAATTTCACTGTAAAGTATTTCTCCATTCATCTGATTATGTATTACTCAGAAGAAGTGACATTAATGGTTCATGATTTGTAAATAAGAAAAAAATCACCGCAAAAGGATGTAATTCTATTTCTATTATCGATAATGAAACTCTACGATTTGATAATCTTTCTTTCCAAGTTATTCATACACCAGGACATACCCATGGAAGTGTAATGTACTATTGTGAACAACTGCATGCACTTTTTACAGGAGATATGATTTTATGAAATACTATTTGAAGTACCCGTGTTCCTACGGGAAATAAAGATGAGAGAAAACAGTCTATCAAAAAGATTAAAGAATTTCTTGATAAACTTCCTGAGAATACCGTAATTTATCCATGACATGGACCAGAAATTACACTAAAAGAATTAAAAACAATTAATACAAAAATTTTTGGGGAAAATGAAAAAAAAGAGTCAGACTTTTAGACTCTTTTTTAATAAGAAATTATGGTTTTTATTCTTCTACATTATGATATACATGATCAACATCATCATCTTCTTGAAGAGCATCCAAGATTCTATTGAATTTATCCAAGTCTTCTCCTTCAAGTTTAATGGTATTATCTGCGAAATAATGTAAATCAGATTCCGCAATATGATATCATAATTCAAGAACAGATTTTCTTACATTGATGAAATCATTTTTTTCTGTATAGACCTCAGCAACCCCATCTTCTATCGACACATCACTAATAGGAAGTTCCATCATATCCATTTCTATTTTTTCAGCATCAAAAGGTTCAACTCTTTCCATATCTCTTCCTTTATCTTGATACTTAATAGCAAGTCCATCAATTACGATCAATCCTTTTTCTTGAAATTGCCAAGCAACAGATCCAATTTCAGCCATTGCTCCTCCTGTTTTTGTAAGGATTGTTCTTACACTTGAACTTGTTCTATTCGTATTGGAAGTAATCGTTTTGATAAGGAATGCAGATCCATTTGGTCCGTATCCTTCGTATGTAACTTCTTCCATTTTTTCTCCTTCGAGTTGTCCAGAACCTTTCAAAATAGCTCTTTCGATAACATCTTTTGGTAATCCATTTTGTCTGGCTTTTTCGAGCATCATTTCCAAATTTGGATTAAGTTTTGGATCTGGTCCTGCTTTTGCAGCGATTTGAATTTTTTTTCCGATGATACTGTAAATTCTTGATTTAGCAGCATCTCAACTTGCCTTTCTTGCGGCAATACTGTGTCGTCTTCCCATGGGAATTGTTATTAAAATAATAAAAAAACGGTATCAATATACTCTTTTTTAGTCCAATATCAATAAAAAAGAAATTTTTAGGGAAGCGAATTTTTGAACAAAAAAAATAAAAAAAATCTGACTCTCCGTTACGAGTGTATCGTAACTCAAGAATCAGATTTTTCTTTTTATTCTCTTAAAGATGCTCACACTTTTTTAGCTTCTTCAATTGTTTTATCCATAATTGCATTAATTTCTTCTGTAGTCATGGTTCCATCCCCTTTAATTTTAATTTTTAGAGAAACGGATTTTTTTCCTTCAGGAAGATTCGTTCCTTGATAGAGATCGAAAACTTGAATATCTCTGACTTCTGTTACTTTTTTTATAGCTTTCATCAGTTCTTCATAGGTTTGACTTTGATCGATCACAAAGCAGAGATCTCTTCGAACGATTTGGTCTTGTAAACTTTCGTAAGAATAATTTATTTCTTGTTGTTCGTTTCTCAATTTGAGAAGTGCATTTTGATTGATTTCGAAGTAGCAAGTATTTGCAGATTCTGGCAATTTATATTCTTTCATGAAAAGAGGATGAAATGCTCAAAGATATCAGATTTCTTCTCCTTTGTACAGAATCTTTCCTTGTTTTTTAGGATGAAAATAAGGTTTGTCTGTGGTTTCGTATGAGATTTCCTCAAATAATTCAAAATCTTTCAAAATTTTTTGGATCATTCCTTTTGCATCCAAAAGACAATCTTCTTCCCAATTTTTGATCTCCTTTTTATATAAGATTACTCCTGTATGTAGCTGTTCATCAATGTGAGCAATTGCATATTGAGGAAGTTCTGTATTGTGAGGTTGATTCTTCGTCCAAACTTTTCCTGTATCGAAAGCACGGATGTTATCGAAGAATTTGAAGTTTTTCACAAGTACCTGGATAAAAGGATATACCAAACTATCTCTCAAATAAGGAGCTTCGGTATTCACAGGATTCGTAAGTTTTAGGAAATCTTCAGGATTTTTTCCGAAAGATTGAATCATTTTTTCACTAATCCAAGGGTAGGTTTCGAGTTGTGAACATTTTTCTGATTCTACGAGTGTTTCTTCTGTTCTTCTCAAATGATATACTAATCCAGAGAATTTTTTACTTTCCACTGTAGCAGAAGTTCTCAAGGTCTTAATCTTTTCATATCCTCGGATTCTTGCCACTTCTTCGATCAAATCTGCTTCGATATTAATATCTTCTGGACCTCTTCGAAGAGGAACTTTTACTTGGTTTCCACTAACCACAAATCCAAGATTAGTCAGAATTTTTTCTGCTTTTTCTTGAAAATCTGCTTCCACTTCTCAAAAAATGAATTGTCCCATGCGATTTCGATCAACCGTGATAGTCTTCGTTGCTTGAGGATGAATTTCTGGATTGAGATAATAATTTGTTCCTCCGATTTCGAAATCTCCTAAATCTTTTTTGTAATATTGGAGTTCATCCAACATCAAAAGAAGTGCATAAAGTGAATAGGTTGGATTGATATTTTTCTCATTTCTAAGCTCTGATTCTGTTCTAAGTCCGAGTCTTACTCCTGTTTTTCTTACTCTTACCGGATCAAAATTTGCGATTTCGATAATGATATTTTTGGTGTTTTCTGTGATTCCACTATTCTCACCTCCCATTACTCCACCAAGACAAAGTGCTTTTTTTTCATCAGCGATCACGATATCTTGAGAGGTTAATGTATGTTCTTTCCCAAGCAAATCCGTAAATTTCTCTCCATCTTCAGCATCTCTTACCACAATATTCCCTTCAAGTTTATCTGCATCGAAAAAATGTACGGGTTGTCCTGCGATATTCATAAAGATATTAGAAAAATCTACCCAATTATTGATACAATTATTTCCTAAATCGATATTTTGCAATCTCATAAAGAAATCTGACTGCTTTACTTGTACATTTTTCAATTCAAGGAGAATATAGTTACGAAGTCCTTTCGTTTTACAAATTACAGACTTTTCAGCTTTTTTTTCCGTATGTTCCAAAAGATCAAAAATATTGGTATGAGCGAATGTCTCTTGATATTCCTTAATTTTATTGTAAGCGATTTTCCCTTGATCAGCATACATCGCATTCAAATCCCAAGCAAGTCCGAAATGTCCTGTCAAATCTGGTCTGTGAGTCAATCCTTTATTATCAATATCAAACACAATCGAATTAATTCGTTCCCATTTTTGAGAAAGGGGAGTTCCCAAATCTGCATCACTTACTTCTAAATCTTTTGCCAATTCCCAAATCCATGGTTGATCCGTATCTTCTTGGATTCCAAGTTCATTTTTTGAACAAATCATTCCTTGAGAATCGATTCCTCTCAATTTTCTTTTTGCAATCGTAATGTCCATTTTTTTGAAATAGGTCCCTTCTAAGGCAACAGGAACAAAAAGTCCTTCTGCAACATTACTTGCACCGCAAACGATCTGAAATTGTCCTTTATCTCCACAATCTACTTGGCAAACATGCATATGATCAGAATCTGGATGAGCGTGACATTCTAAGATTTTTCCCACTACAATCGTTTCTGGCAAATTTCTTTCGATAATTTCTTCGATTTCAACGGTTTTTACGATCAAATGATTAGCGATTTCTTCAGGACTACACTTGAGTGAAAGGTATTTTTTGATAAGTTGTGAATGATATTTCATACTTTCGAATAATAAAAATAAAGGAATAAATTAGTTATACTGTATCGATATCAAGGCTGCTTTCAAGAGAAAAATAGGACGAAAGATAATGCATGATTTAAAAAATATCAAAAAAATTTGCAAAAGAAGAAAAATCTGACTATACTTAAAGTACTTTATTGTTTATATCTTATTATACCATGAAAACAACGATTGGAAGAATGCCTATCTTTAGAAAAAAAGAAGCCGAGAGGACCAAAAGAGAAAAGCTCATTAGAGACTGTGTTTTTTTTGGACTTTTGATTTTTATTTGCGGAATGTGTCTTAAAACCGTATATGTTATGGCTGATTTACTTGAGGCAACAGCAAAACTCTCTGAAGTAAATTATCTTATTGCACAAAATGCAACAGAAGAAGGAACTGAAACAGTACAAACTGAAGTTATCAATGAAAATACTTCAGATTCTGAAGAAATTCCAGAAGTAGTTGCTGTGACTGAAAATGAAGAGGATATCTCTGAATAGTTTTTATGGTATCAAACAAAGAGACAGGGAAAAAATTCTCTGTTTTTTAATTTTAATTAAAAGGTTTCCTCTATTCATACAGTTTTTCTATTTTTTCAACCGCTTCATCTCGTGAAAAAGACTTTGGAAGAAGGTCTTCAAATTCTCCTCTCTGAACTTTTTCAACCGCAGAAATAATATCCTGTGGAACATTAGGACAAACAAAATTTACTTTTCATCGAACGACTTCTGGGATAGCAGCTACTTTCGTAGTAATCAAAGGAATTCCTAAACTACAGACTTCACTATGTACAGATCAAAATCCTTCTGCTAAACTTGGAGCAATAACAACATCTGCACAAGCCACTAATGTTCTAAGTTGCTCAATTTCCCATCAAGAAAAAATAAACACACGATCAGAAAATCAGGCTTTTTTTGCTATTTGTTTTATCTTTTGTTTTATTTCACTATCTCTTTTGGAAGGAATAAGATTAAAGACGAAAAGAGCTTCTGGATTATTGGTTAAAAGTTTTGGAAGACTCTGAATCAAAGCATCAATTCCTTTACTCTTTCAAGAATGTCCATAATAAAGCATTAAAAAACGATCTTCCCAACCATATTTTTCTCTCCATTGCGAAATAGAAAGTTCCTTAACCTCACTCATTTGCCAAAAATCACGATCAATTCCATTATAAATCAATTTCAATTTTTCATCTTCCACTCCAAAAAGAATTCTCAAGGTATTGAGCGTATAGAGAGAAACACAATGATACCAATCAAAAGAGAATAAGAACAGGAACTTTTCTAATACCTGATAAAAAAATGCAAGATATCGAGGTTTAAACTGTTTTCGCAATTTTCAAAACATCTCGTGAACCGTCAGAATTTTTTTCTTTTTAAAAAAAGTTCAGAGAATACTTGCTGGAATCACACTGGTATAAGTAGAAGCATGAATCACTTCAATGGTCGGATCCTTATGAAGAAGTTGAAAACCTTTAAAAAAAGAAAAGAAAAAAAAGCTGAATCTTCCTCTTCATCCCCTATAAATGTGAAAGTTTTTTTCTTGTTCCTCACAAGATAAATTTTTATCGAAACGAGAAGTAATAAGAGAAATTTTATATTTTTTTTTCAAAAGACGAGAAATGATATTCTCAAATACATTTTCTGCACCTCATCTATGAGGAGAATAATAATCAAGCAAGAAAAGTAGATGTTTCATCCTTCGAAAAAAAGTAAACTATTTTCTTTATAGCAAAAAAAAGGAAATATACAAATTTTTTTTTGATTTTCTCTTGTTTTTTTCTCTTTTTTCTCTATTCATACAGAGAACTAAGTAGTTCGCGAATGGAAGTAATATTTTCTTTACACAACGGATAAGGGAGACGGTATAATCCTTCCTCGAAGGATTCGAGCTACCCACTTTAAAATTTTCGTTGGAAAATCTTTTATTTACGGCTATTTGGTTTTTTAAAATATTGAAAATCTATGAAAAAAATTAATGAAAGTTTTACCTGTATCCATTGTGGAAAATTTGTCCCTTTAGCTCAAAAGACCTGTAGAAATCACTGTCCGTATTGTTTTTGTTCACTCCATTTGGATGATCAAATTCCTGGAGATAGAGCTAGTACGTGTCACGGTAAAATGTTTCCCATCAATTATGAAATTAAAAACGATGAAATGAGAATCCTTTTCCAATGCGAAAAATGTGGGAAACTTCATCGAAATAAAAGAGCCGATGATGATGATTTAGAGCTTTTACTTCAATCAATTCAGGAACATAGACAAGAATAAAAAAAACAGTAAAAAAAGAAACAAATCACTTGACAAAACAAAATAAAAAACTATTCTCACATTAACTATCTTTGGGTAGATAAAATTTTTATTTCCCTAAAGTGAAAGGAAATGCAACTCTTCTATAATTTTGATACTAAATTAGATGAAAGAGAACTTCAAGCTGCTTTGAAAAAGTATGGAGCCAAAAACCAAGCAATCCTTACAAAAAGACATCCGATGTATCTCTTTATCTCTTTTATAGGAATTCTTTGTTCATTTTTCGTATTTTTTTGTATGCTTGCATTTTCCTATTTTCAATATTTCAAAACCAATCCTAAAGCCTTTGGGACGATTTGTGCTTTTCAACTTATCATTACTCTTTTTTGGATTGTGCATAGTTTAGTGGTTATTTTAATCTCCATGAAAAATCATGCGGGGAAAGTATATATCAATGAAGTACCAGAAGATGGATTTAAACCTGGAACTTTTGAAAATTATCTCAAACATAGTTTTATTTCCCTTATTGCACAAGGACTTTTAATGATTGCAAATATTGTTCTAGCCATTGTTCTCCGTACCAATACCTTCGTTCAACGAATGGCAGTAATTTGAGGAACCTTATTAAATATCATGTTTTTAACTTTGATTTACCTCACCATCCAAAAAATTATTTCTTACGAAATGGATTTTAATATCTTCACTCCTGAACTTTTTACGATGTACAGACAACGTGGACTTTTAAAATCTGAAAGTACTTCAGTATCTACTTCCACCATCAAAATGATCAAAGAAGAAAAATCTGGTCGAAACGGATCGCTCTTTTGATATGGGACACTCAATATTCATCCTGAATGAGGAGTTAGTCAAATAGCTCCAATGCGTATCACTTATGTAACAAGACCAAAAATCCTCCTCAAAAAACTCAACGAACTCGTAGACGCAAGTAAATTACTCTATAGTAATAAATAAAACTACACCTTACCTTCTAAATCATCTTATAAAACGATCGGGAACTTCCCTCCCCTCCTTTTTCTAAATATTCAAACAAACAGAAAAAGTCAGATTTTTTTTGCATCTTTTTTTATTTTTCAGTATCATTATAAAGAACTTTATTTTTATACCTCATACTCATGCAAAGTAAAAAAAGTGCTAACAAGAACTATCATTTCTATAAAATAGTTTTTGGAATATCCTTAGGATTTTTAGCTAGTTCTTTTGGACTTACTTTATATGCTAATGCCGAAAGTACTCCAAATAATCAAGGAGGAATCACAACCATTGCAAGTAAAGTCCAATATGTCCGTTCTATCAATTTTTCTGGAGCGGTAATGTCTGGAATTATTCAAAATGGGAAATCCTATCTTTCCATTACTTCACCAATCAGTATGGGAAAGAGCCAGGAAATTAAAAATAATAATACCATTTACGGAAATCACGAAGGAAACGTAGCTGGAGAGAATATCGTAATGTTTGGAGGAGATAAAAATACCGTCTCTTCAAATTCTATCATCCTCGGAGGAAGCGGAAATACTATTAAAGGAGGAATCGCACTTGGAGGAGAAGGAAATTCATGAGAAAATGCCATCATGTTTGTAGGTACGAAAAACGAAGCATGAAGTGGAGATTTTCTCTTAGGAGGAAATGATATTAAAAGTGCATGAGGAAATACAGTTTTTGGAGATCATGTAACCGTTGGAAATGGGAAATCTTCAAACTTCATTTTTTCTGATGGAAATTTCACAGGGAAAGGAACAGATACTTTCTTCCTTGATGTTGAAAATGGAGTTGGAATCAATACCTATGGGACAACAGGAGTAGCACTTACAATCAGTGGAGCGATGAGAATTGAAAAAACCGAAGCTGGAAAAATGCCAACAAAAACATGGTGTCAAACAGAAGGAGCAGGAACAGTGCTCTATTTTTCAGGATGTATCTGTGCTTGTAATGGAAATTTCTTCGAAAGTCTTCAAGGAGTTGGAGAAATTTCTGATGCCGAAGCTGAAAGATGTACACTCGCTTGTAATCAAGGAGATATCGAGCTTTACCAGAAGTTTAAAATTACCTATAATCTCAATGGAGGAGCAGGAAATATTCCAGAACAAGAATATAAAAAAGGAGAAACAAATCTGAGAGTTACTACAAGTATCCCTACAAAAGCAAATTTTACTTTTCTTAGACGAGAGGAAACAATTGGAGCAAATACCGTTAGCTATCAATCAGGAGCTACTATCGATTCCAATACAGGACATATTTTAAAAGCCGTTTGGGGAGGAAATAAATATACGGTAACCTTCGACGCAGACGGAGGAACTCCAAATAATACAAAACAAACCGTAACCTATGGAGATACTTATCCTTATGCTGATTTTCCTAAAGTTACAAAAACGAATAATTGTTTTACAGGATGGTATTATAATACTACTCGTATTACGAATCAATCTAAAGTAGAAGTAAATAGTTCACATACTCTCAAAGCCCATTGGATCTTCATCCAAGGAGCAACAAAATATGACACAAATACTTGTAAAGCTGTACAATGTGATACAACTAACAATAATCATCCAGATACCTGTCCAACAGGAGGACATTGTACTCCTGTCACTTGATATACTCTCAGTAATGGGACTTGTAATCCCGTAACTAAACAAAGAATAGACTCTTGTGAGGATAAATCAACTACCTATCCTTTAATAGCAAGTCAAAAAGTCACTTGAGGACGCTACGAAGAAATTACAAGCTATAAAAAAGACGGAAACGCTTGTATCGAAGAAAAAAGATATAAATTTATCGGATGTGAAGCTGGATATGCAGGTAGCAATAATACATGTACACCTTGCGGAATAGGAACCTATGCACCTCAAGGATCAACTCAATGTATTTCCTGTAGTGCTGGATACACTGCACCTGAAAGATCCACTTCTTCAGATGCTTGTGTAACAAGTATCGTAACTTGTAATCCTGGAACTTACTATGATGGGAATAGCAAAACCTGTAAATCATGTGAAGCTGGATCCTATTGTCCGGGGGTGCAAGTGCCAAGATATTCTCCTACAACTACAGGAATGATTATTTGTCCATCAGGAAGCTATGCTCCAGCAGGTGTAAAAAGTTGTACTCAATGTCCAGCAGGAACATATTCTACTACGGTAGGAGCAACCAATAATAAAACCTGTCAAGCATGTGGAAGTGGGAAATGGAGCACTACAGGAGCAAATATTTGTCCAAATATCCAAGCAGGATGTTATGGAACTTCTGGAAAGACTCAATGTCCAAACGAATGTAAAGCAGGAACTTATTCTGTTGGAGGGACTTCCGCTTGTTCTCCTGTAATTGCAGGATGTTATGGAGATCAAAAAAAAGCAACAACCTCTTGTCCTAAAGAATGTACCGCTTGATACTATTCTACTGGAGGAGCTACTGCTTGCTCAAAAGTACAAGCCGGATGTAAAGGATCAGCTAAAGCTACCACTTCTTGTCCAGAAGCATGTGAAATAGGAATGTATTCTCTTGCTGGTTCTTCTTCTTGTTCTCCTTGTACTCCAAATCCTCTTACAAATGGAATCTATACTTCAAATGGAACCACTGCACAGTGATGTACATTTAAATGTAATGCAGGATATCAAACAGGAACGAATAGAAATTGTGTTGGTAAAAGTATAGAAGTAACTTTCAATGCTAATGGATGAAAACGAAGTGATAATAGCACAACAAAGAAAAAGAATTCAACATTTGGTTCTTCTTACTCCACTCCTGAGAATCCAAGTAACGAATGAAAACAATTTGCTGGATGGTATTTTTCAAGTAGCAATACATCCACAGATGCTATTTCAACAGTTAATAAAGATACTGCTCATACGGTATATGCTCATTGGTCAAATTGTACACAACAGAACTGAGCTAATAGCTATAATGCTGATTGTTCAATAAAAGATTGTAAAGCTGACTTTTACAAGGATGGTAATAGTTGTGTTGCTTGTATAGAGGGATATTCAAGTCCAGCATGAAGTACAACAAGTTCTCAATGTACAATAGAAGTACCTGCTTGATACTATCTTAAAACAAAAAACACAACATCAATAGAAGCTTGTGCTAAAGGATCTTATAAAGCTAAACATACCGTAAAACAAGGAGAAACTTCAAGTTGTACTTCATGTCCTACAAATTATCCAAATACCGAAAATACAGCTTCTACAAACGAATCTCAATGTTTCAAAAACATTACTGTAAATTTTAAAGCAAATGGAAGTAATACTACTGAGACAGCAAAAAATTGTAATATTTTTAAAAATTCAACTTCTTGCTCAATAAGAACTCCAACAATCACAGCTAAAGATTGATGGAACAAAATTGGATGGAATACTAGTAGTACTGCACAAAGCAAACAATATTCTGAAAACGAAGATATCACAGTTACTACAGATACAACATACTATGCGATCACATCGAAGAAAATTGATGTAACGATCACAAAATGAGCTAATGTAAGTAATGTATCCAATACATCAAAAAGCTGTACCATGTATAATAAAAATACTTCTTGTACGATTACAAAACCAACGGTTTCATGTAGTGCAGGAACAGAAGATAGTTGGTGGCCTTCTGATAACTTATTTTCAGCAGGTGGAACTAAAACCGCGAAGTGTACTATTCAAAATTGTTCAGATGGAGAATATAAAGATGGAACAACTTGTAAAACTTGTCCCGCAGGTTCTTATTGTTCTAATAATACAAAAACAGATTGTCCTGCATGAACCGTAGGAAATGGTCAAACATGAAAAAGTACGCAAAATACAGCTTGTAATGTTTGTCCAGCTGGTTCTTATTGTTGATGAGGAAATAATAAGAATTACTGTCCTGCTGGAACATTTAGAGATTCAACAGGATGAAAGACAGCATCAGATTGTACAAAATGTGCTGTTGGAAGTTATACCAATACTGAAGGATCAACCTCTTGTACCGTATGTACCAATGGGAAGACAACTTCAACAACATGAAAAACTTCATGCGACCAAAATTGTAGTCAAAGTAATGTTAATACATGGAACACTCCAAGCCGAACAAATAATAGTGTAACTAATGCTTGTAGTGTTAATAAATGCAATGCTGGATATTACTTAAATAATGGAAGTTGTTCATCTTGTCCTTCAGGAATGAAATCAAATACTTGATCTACATCGATCTCTAGTTGTCGAAGACAAATTAACATCACATTTAATAAAAACTCAGCTCGTATAATTAATAGTAGTGATAAAGATAGTATTGAAATTCCATGTTTCATTACAGGAAATAATACAACATGTACTATTTCTGCTCCAACCATTACAGCAAAACTTTGATACGATGTTGTATGATGGAATAAAAGTTCTATGGGAACATCTAGTGAATGGGATGTAGAAACTAGCAAGACTTTTTCTCAAGCAACAACTTATTACGCAATCACTTCAAAAACTATCACTGTCAACTTCAAAAAATGAAGTCATGTAAAAAGTATTAGTTCAGACAATGCAAGTTGTACAATGTATAATTCAAATACCTATTGTAAACTCTCAAGTATTCCAACCATTACCTGTGAAACAAATTATACTGATGCTCAACGGAGTCCAGCAATAACTACAAGTACAACCTTTAGCCAGAATACAACAATCACTGCAAGTTGTCCAACAGCTAAAACCTGTACGATTACTTATAATGCAAATGGATGAACGATCCTTTCTGATAATAGTAATAATGGGAAAACTAGTTTTTCAGAAAGTTGAACTTGTTGAGAATCTGTAACATCAAATAGTTATGCAACTCATTTTGCTGATCAGTGGAATGTATCCAAAGATTGATACACCTTTGATGGTCGATATACCAAAGCAAATTGAGGAACTCAAGTAACTTTATCTAATCTAACTTACACTACTACTACGTATTATGCTCACTGGAAAGAAGCACCATATAACATTACTTTGAACATGAATTGATGAACTTGTTACGTCCATAAAATATGAGACTCTTGAGCAAGTTCATATTCTAGCTATAGCATAACATGACAAGCTTGAAGTTTATTAGGTTCTCTCATAGACGCTCCAGGTAGTTGTACTAAAAATTGATATTCCTTTGATTGACGATATACTAAACAAACGTGATGAACAAAAATAACTAATATTACAAATGAAAAATTTGATAGTACAAAAACTTATTATGCTCACTGGGAAACAAAAGTAGTAAATTGAGTATGTTCAAGCACAAAAGATCAATGTACAGAATGAACATTCAGTGATGTAACTGATACAACTACAGACTATAAATGGAAGTGTGTATGAAGTAATGGATGAAGTACAGCAAATTGTAGTAAAAGTAGACCTCGAAAATGTACAAAGTATAAATTTATTGATAACTGATGATGAAGTGATACTTGTAATAATTATTATAGTAAATACGGTAAAACTTCAACATGTAATGAAGCAAATGAAGGGAAAATTAAGGAAAATTCATGTCACAATGTTGGTAATGGATATGAATCCAATTCTTTTACGTATTGTGGTTGTACTGCAGGTTATTATGAATAAAAACTTGACTATCCTAAAAATTTGACTTATTCATTCATAAAAAGTTCTGTAAATATGTAAAAAAAACTAAAATAAAATCTAACCTTCTCTTTGCGAGTAAATCGTGAAGAAACATCTGACCAACCTTCGTGGGAAGTCAGGAAGCAATTATCAATCAAAGACTGAGTGGATACTCGGTCTTTTTCTGTAGAGAGAAAAAAAAATATAAAATCACTTGCAAACTATAAAAATATAATTATTATGCAAATTAGGAATTTAATTCCAGATTTACATAAAATATAAAAAACATGGCTTTTCATAGAGGATATTCAGTACAATTAGAAAAAATAAAACATCAATTTCCAATACTTGCGATTACTGGAGCAAGACAAGTTGGAAAAACGACTTTTTTAAAAGAACAATTTCCAGATTATACGTATTACAGTTTAGAAACTCCAGCAACTTTACAAAAAGTACAGAATGATCCTTTAAAATTTCTTCAAAGTGAAAGTCATATTATTATCGATGAGATTCAAAAATGTCCGGAATTGTTTTCTTATCTTCAAGAAATCGTTGATACAAGAGGTATAATGGATGATTTTATTATTTCTTGATCAGAAAATCTTCTTCTTTCAGAAAAAATATCTCAATCTTTAGCATGAAGAGTATGTTATTTAAAAATGAATTGATTTTCTTTATCGGAATTAATATCCTTAAACCTTATTTCAGACAATCTTACAGAACAGATGTTTAAAGGTTTTATGCCTGCTATCTATCATAGAAATGCAAATCCTGTAGTGTATTATGATTCTTATATTGCTACTTACCTTGAAAGAGATGTAAAACAAATTAGCGAAGTACATAATCTAATGCTTTTTCATAAATTTTGTTGTCTTTTAGCAGGAAGAATAGGACAATTAGTAAATTACACCTCTTTAGCTAATGATGTTGGAGTGGATGCAAAAACAATTGTCAATTGGATTTCTATTTTAGAAGCAAGTTTTCTCATTTTTCAACTTCATCCCTATTATGAAAATTTGGGGAAGAGATTAATCAAAGCTTCTAAAATTTATTTTACCGATACAGGATTAGCTTGTCGTTTATTAGATATTAAGTCTATTAAAGAATTAGAAAATTTTTATATTTATGGAAATCTTTTTGAAAATATGATTATTATGGACACGGTAAAACAGCTTAATTTAAACGGAAGCAGAGAAAATATTTATTTTTATCGTGATAGTAATCAAAAAGAAGTAGATCTAATTATTGAAAAATCATTAACGCAGATTCCTATCGAAATAAAATCATCATCAACGTATTCACAAGAGTTTAGTAAGGGGATCAAATATTGGAATTCGTTACCTCATCAAAAGAAACAAGAAAACGGCTTGATTATTTATACTTGAGATGATTTTGAAATGAAGGATTACAAACTTTTAAATCGAAAAAATTATCAAAATTTTGAATAATAACTTTCTCATTGCAAGTGGATCGTGAAGAAAAATCTGACTAACCTTCATGGGAAGTCAGGAAGTACTTATCAATTAAAGACTGAGTGGATACTCGGTCTTTTTCTGTTAAGAGAAATATATAGTACCATACATCATATGTTATTATTGATAAAAGATAACAAATGATATTTTCTATAAAAAGTAGAATTTTTCTTGAAAAATTTGGGGAAATAACTATATTATAAGAGGACAAAGAGATAATATCAAATTGTTCAGATTTTATCTCCATTAAGGATCCAATGAAGGTAAAATTCACAACTCCACTACTTGAAGGGATTTATTATGAAGATGAAAAAGCAATAAAAAAATCTAAACTTTCAAAACAAGTTATTACTCTTTATTTGAAAAAGATTAATGCTTTAGAAGAAGCTTGTTCTCTTTCAGATTTATGGAAGTGCAACGGGAATAATCTAGAGAAAATCGGAGATCACCGAAGCATAAGGCTGAATGATAAACGAAGAGTTGAAATTGACTTTGAAGATGGATATATAAAAGTAGTGGACATCCTACGAATTAGCAACCATTACGGAAATAAAATCAGGTAGTGGTTGCTATTTCTAGGGCTTTTATTTCTTACTAAGAATATAGATGAAAAAGACTTTTTTCCACCCTTGAGGATATCTTTTAGATGAATTAAAAGCAAGAAAAATTACACAAACAAAATTTGCAGATATTATTGATATTCCTGTTTCTGCATTAAATGAAATCATAAAATGAAAAAAAAATTTGACTCCTGATCTTTGCGTTCGCATTGAAGAAGCTCTTGGAATTAGCGCAAGAACTCGAATGAATCTCCAAGTGGCTTATAGTTTATGAATTGCCAAACAAAAAGAATCAAAAAGGATTCAAAGAGTAAGGGAAAAACTTAAAGAATATCATATAGAAAACGATAATCTAACAGAAGAAGAGATCGAAGACATTATATTCTGAAATAAAAAAACAGAAGAAGAAAAACAGGATTCAAAAGTTAGAATTTTAGAACCAGTATATGCTTAAAAAAGTGTTTTCCCAATTTTAGAAAATAAAAATTTAACTCTCACTTTACGAGTGTATCATGAAGAGAAAATCTGACTCCCCTCCCTGGAAAGTCAGATTTTTTTAAACATTTGTTATCTTTCGAAAAGTTTAAAAGATTCTTTAAACTTTATTTGATTTTTTCAAAAAAAATCTTATAATTTCAATCGTAGATGAAACTTTTTATTATTTTATAAAATCTTTCAATGATAAATGAAATATTACAAGAACCTATTATTCAAAGAGATTTTTATCTTAAGCAAATTGTATGATTTCTTGAGACACCGATTATTAAAGTGTTTACATGAATGAGAAGAGTTGGGAAAAGTTCTATTCTCAAGTCATTGATCCAAAATCTCGTCAATAAAGGTTACTTTCCAAAAGAAAATATTTTTTATATCAATAAGGAATTGATTGATTTTGATTGGATTAAAGATTATCACAATTTAGAGCATTGTTTTCAGAATTTTTTGCAAACAGCAGACACAGCAAAAAGAATTTTTATAGGAGTGGATGAAGTGCAAGATATTGTAGGACGAGAAAAGTTTATTAATTCTTGTTTGGCAAAATATCAACAAAAAGCAGAAATTTTTGTAACAGGAAGTAATTCTACGATGCTTTCGAGTGATCTTTCAACCTATCTTTCTGGAAGGTATGTAGAATTTAAAATTTTTCCCTTAAGTTTTGAAGAATATTCCCTGTTTACTAAGAAAGAAAAAAGCAAAGAACTCTTTTTTGAATACTTGAAATTAGGAGGATTACCGGGAAATTTTACTATAAAATTTTGAAATGAAAATATTTTCCGTTATCTTTCTGATGTATATTCTACCATTATTTTGAAAGACGTGGTAAAACATTTTGGAGTGAGAAACATCACTTTTTTGGAAGATCTTTATAAATTTACTTTTTGAAATATCGGAAATATTGTTAGTGCAAAAAATGTTAGTGACTATCTAAAATCTCAGAATATCAAGATTTCCCCAGAAGTCGTTCTGAATTATCTTTCTTTTTGAACTAAAGTATATCTATTTTCGCAAATAAAATCAGAAGATCCTAATACCAAAAAGTATTTTGAAATCTTCAATAAGTATTATGTGTGTGATTTAGGATTGAGGAATGCGATTGTTGGATGTAATTTTACCAAAGATATTGGGCAATTATTAGAAAATTATGTTTATAACCAATTACAGAGATTTTGATACCAAGTAACAATTTGAAGATTGTCTCAAGGACAAGAAATCGACTTTATCGCAACAAAAAATGGGATTACAAAATATTTTCAAGTATGTTATCTCTTAAGTGATGAATCGGTTGCCAAGAGAGAATTTTCTCCATTACAAAAACTTAAAGACAATCGAGAGAAATATGTTTTGAGTTTAGATGATTTCGCTTGAGGGAATACGGATGGGATAAAGCATCTTAGTATCTTACAATTAGAAGAGATTTTATAAAGTCTTTTTCAAAAACAATTCACATATATTTTACACAAAAAGTCAACTTTATGTTGATTTTTATTTTTAATTTGTTATATAAATACAAATCAGATATTTATTTTTATTTTTGTCAAGATAATGAATCAAACTGCTTGAGAAAATTTCAAAAAAGCTCCAGTTCAAATCACTTTTCGTAATAAGATCATTATTCCGCAAAAGAACTACCCTCTTGAAGAAGTACCTCAAGCAAAGACTCCTGATTTTATTCATTTCAAAAAAACACCTATCCCTATCACTCAAAAATCAGAATTCTCACAAGAAGGAAAAAAGATTCAAAAACCTCGTTTAATTCCCGTCCCCGTGAGACAAAACAATCCTGCTGAAATAACAAAACAACCTTCCACTCCTCAAAAAACTAATTCTCACATCATTGAAAACAGCATTTCCAAAGAAGAAATAAGTATTTCACAAACTCCTTCTACTCCAAAACAAAGCTACACAGAAGAGCAAAGCCTCTCTGATTTTGAAAAACGACTTTTACAAGACGAGAATTCTACCACTACTACTAGCATTACAAATACTAATCAACCTGAAAAAGCAGAAGAAAACGAGATTCAGAAAGAAGAAAACACTACTATAGAAGCAATAATCGAACCTTTCCAAGAACATCCCCCTTTTCTCGAAGAAACAAAGAAAGCAGAATTTCAAGATTCAAAAGAAGAGAAATCTGAATCGTGAAATGAAGAAATTCTTGTTATTCCACAAGACGAGAAGACACCAGAAGAACCAAGAGAGAATTCAGACTTTTCCTCTTTTCAAAATATTATCATTCCCGAAACTCAAGAAAAGAAAGAAGAAGCAATAGAATGAGAGAAAGAAAAACAAGCGGATTTTACGGTTACAAAACTTGAAGATACAGAGAAAGCAAAAAAGAAAAGTGGAAAATCAAAATGGGGAAAATTTTTTCTTTGGACTTTTCTCTCTCTTTTCATTATTGGACTTGGAATCATTGGTTATCGATTAAAAATCAATATTTTTGATGGATTACCCGATGTAAGTCAAATTAAAAATCTCAAACTTCAAGAAGCAACCATTATCACCGATAGAAATGGAATCGAACTCTATAAAATTTTTGAAGAAAATAGAGAATACATTTCTCTTGAGAAAGTAAATTCTCAAATGATCAATGCCATTATTGCAATCGAAGATCAACATTATCGAACTCATGATGGACTTGATATCATGGGAATCATAAGATCAGCACTCAAAGGGAAAGGAGGAGCCTCAACCATTCCTCAACAATTGATGACCAATCTCTTTGATCTCAAAGAAAATATTGGCGAACAGCAATATGGAACTTTTGAATATTATCTCGAAAGAGGGAAATACAAACTTCGTCAAATGGTTCTTTCTAAAAGATTAAATCGTGTACTTTTCAATCAAATAAAAGAAGAGAAATCTGACCTTTCTGACGAACAGATAAAAAAGGAAATGAAAAATAGGATTCTCGAATTATACCTCAACGATATCGAATTTGGAAATAATGCATTTGGAATTGAATCCGCTTCCAAAAGTTATTTTAAAATATCAGCAAAAGATCTTTCTCTTATCCAATCTGCAGTTCTTGCCTCTCTTCCTAAAGGACCAAGTCAATATAGTCCTTTTACAGAATCTGGGAAAAAACTTCTCATGGGATATTTCAAAATCACGGATCAAGAGGAGAATACGATCGCCTATGAAGGAGAATTAAAAACACAAATTAATGAGAGATTTACTGAGAATCTCAAAAATGCAGATTTTACCAATAGTAAAAGAAAGACCTCACAACAAGCATATTTAAATAGTCTTTGAAGTTTTTCTATCTCAAGTGGAGATGAAAATTACACCATCTCTTACAATTATGGAAGGAAAGATTCTGTATTATTAAGAATGTTAGAAGATAAGTATATCGATGAATCACAATTAAAACAAGCAATTATCGATGGATTAAATATAACTTTCAATAAAACTTCTTTTCAAATTAAAGCTCCTCATTTTGTGTTCTGGATCAAAGCTCTCATTGAACAAAAATACGGAACCAATGTTGCAAGGAATGGGCTTATTGTAAAAACCACACTCGATTATTATATTCAACAAGAAGCAGAAAAAATTCTGAAAGACAACAAAGCAAAACTGAATAAATATGGAGCAAATAATAGTTCGATGATGTACCTCGATACCGATAAAGGAGAAGTAATCGCTTATGTAGGATCTCTTGATTACTATGATGAAAGTATCCAAGGACAAAACGATATGGTAAGAAGTCCAAGACAATCATGATCTTCCATAAAACCCCTCCTCTATGCTCTAGCTTTCATGAAATTACCTCTAACCATCGATTCTCCGATCTTCGATCTCTATTTTACCGTAAATAGAAAAGCTCCTCACAATGCAGATGGAGGATATGAAGGACTTCTTCCTCTCAGATTAGCCTTAGGACACAGTAGAAATATTCCTTCAGTAAAATTATTCCAAGCTGTTGGAGGTGAAAATGTCGTTAAACCATATTACAAAAGTTTATGATTGGAAAGTGTAGCAGACGATCAGATTTATGGATACTCTTTATCGTTATGAGCTGCAGAAGTTCCTATGCTTGAATTAGCAACTGCATATTCCCATCTTACTACAACAACCCCTGCAAAAATCGATCCTATCATTTCTATCACTACTACAGATGGGAAAGTAAAATATCAAAAAGAAGTACAAGAACTTGAAGAAATCATCCCTGCTTGAGTAAAATACCTCCTCCGAGATATTCTCTCTAATGAAAATAATAGATTAAAAGGATGGATCAATAAATTCACCATTAAAGGTCTAAAATATGCACTCAAAACAGGAACAACCAATGTAATAAAAAATGGAAAATCTCTTCCAAGAGATGGGCGAATGGCTGCTTATATTCCTAATAGACTTGTGTTAATGCGAGCTTGAAATACGAATGCAAGCCCTATGAAAAGTACAGGATATGGAGGAGAAATTCATGACACTGCGATCAAAACGTTTCTCAAATGGCTCCGAGATAAAGGATATATTGGAAATAATACTTCAATGCCTAAGGAAGAAGTTTCAAGTGTTACGATTTCAAAAATCAGTGGAAAACTTGCTTCCAACGAAACTCCAAAAGAACATAAAGTTACTTCCCTTTGATATTCAAAATCTCTTCCAACCCAAAAAGATGATATCAAAATTATTGAATATGATGCAAAATGCTGAGGGAAAGTAAGTTTTCTTACAGAAAAAACTAAAAAAGGATATTTAATCAACAATTTCAGTTCCATTATGCCTAATAACGATGATAAAGCAAGTATCATCAATTATATCAAATCTGCATACCCAAGCATTCTATGGTCTGAACCTACCAAATATTGTGCAGGATCCGATCCTAAAGATGCTTATCTCAATATCGAAATAAATACCCCTCGAAATGGACAAGAAATCACAGAAAATACCAATTTCAATATGAGTTTAAAAAGTAATTCATATCTTGAATCCTATACCGTTTGGATCGATAATCAGAAATTTGAGAGTAAATCTTATCCAAATAAAAGTAAGAAATCTGACTCTTTTTCAAAAGTTTTCAATCCAAACTCTTACTCGCCTGGTACTCACACTATCAAAGTGGAAGCTAAAGCTCTTGGAGTTACAAACACAAAAAGTAATTCCTTTACAATCAGAGAATTAGACGAAACCGTTTATATGTCTAATCGTTGATTTTATAATGGAGAGCATATCCAAGATCTGTTACCAATCTCCCTTGATCTTCGTGGTGAAGTTCCCTTTGTTACTTGTAATCTCAAAATCGATAATAGTACTCTCGATAGCATCCCTTGTGGGAATAGCAAAGAAAAAACAATCTATAGATCTCTCAACCTAAGCGATTTTTCGAAGGGAAATCACAAACTTACCGTCGAAGTAATCAATAACCATTGAATCAAAAGTACAGAAATTTTTACCTTCTATAAAACTACTCTTTCTCGAGAAGAAGAACAGGAAGAAAGGAGAGAACAAGAAAGACTCGAAAAGGAAAGAATTGCAAAAGAAAAAGAGGAAGAAAGAGAAAGAAGACAAAAAGAACTTGAAGAAGAGGAAGAAAGACTTGCTGAGATTGAAAGACAAAAAAAGATTGAGGAAGAAAAAAAGGAACAAGAAAGACTTGCTGAAATTGAAAGACAAAAAAAGATTGAGGAAGAAGAAAAAAAGGAACAAGAAAGACTTGCTGAAATTGAGAAACAAAAAAAGATTGAAGAGGAGAAAAAGGACCAATGAAAACTAAACAATGAAAGGGAAGATGAAGAATCTCCAATAAATGAAGAGGATGAAGATTAAAGATACCGATTTTGGTATCTTTTTTTAATTTTTTTCTTGCTTGATAAAACTTTCTTTTTCTTTATTTAGTCTTGTATTGATAAAAATCAAAGCATCGATATCTTCTGGTTCTCGCTGTTTTCCAAAAAGATCTAATTTATTGGAATAATGGAATGGTACAATATAATTATTGTAATGTTTATGATATTCTTTATTGAAGATTTCCATAAAATGGACATTCTTCATAATTGGAGAAATCACGAAAATATTTCTATCTCCAATTCCCATTTCTTTGATTCGTTTACATAAAATTTCAGCATAAAATTCCAGAGTTTTTATTACTAAATCTTTTGCAAACGGATTATTTTCGATCTCCTCATAATTTTTGTATCGGTATTTAGAAATCCCATTATCTCTATAAATCTGCATTAAAGTATTGACTCCAAGATTAATGGTTTCTATTTTTTGATAAGCTCCATTTTCTACAACAATAGCTTTACAATGACTATCTCTAATATAAAGAAGGAGAAATTTTTCACTTTTAATATTTTTTTTGAGAAATTGAATTGTTTGAAAAGTCTGAGGGAAAATCTCTAGATTTTTTTGATTTGAGAAATTTCCGTATTTTTCATCGAATTCTAAACACGTTTGATTTTTGAGATAGATTAACATCAATCTGAAACTAATTTCTCCTTTTTCTCCAATGAGAAATTTTTTCTCAATTCCATTAACCTTGATGTCGTCAATTTGTGAAAAGAGAAAAAAAGATTTTGTTTGAGTTTTTGCAAACTGAATTTTTTCTGCGATAATGCTTTCTATTTGCGAATAGGTTATTTTTGAATCGCTATGTTGACGAATTTCAAAACAGAAAAAATCGAATCTTTGATCATCGAGCAAAAAAAAATGCTGATATTGGGGATAATCCATCGACATTTCAATAATGGAATCCAAATTTTCATACAATGTATAATTCTGAATTCCATAATCCTTTTGTGCTTTTAAAACACGAAATTTAGGATATTTTTGATCAAAATTTTCTTGTCGAAAATAAAACATCAGCAATGAAAAGGGAAATAAAAAGATAAAAAATCTGAATTATCCTCTTTTTCGTTCTCAAGTTTCTCAGTCTTTTTCGAGTATTAAGGTTGCATTTTCTCATTTTCAAAAATATATTTCTTCGATCTTTGGATCTAGTTCGATTGTGAACGAATCTTTTGCTCCCCAGGAAGAATTGATCCCTCAAAAACATTTATAAAAAGTAAGAAAAAGTTTATTTTCCTCTTGGAAAGAAGAGTAACTTCTTACATAACCAATGGAAGATAGAATCTGTATATTTTTTAAGGTTAAACTTTTGTTTTCTTGAGAATATGTATATTCACTAAATCAAACTTCTGTCGTTGTATTTAATCCACATCCAACGAAATAGCATCCATATCAAAGTAAAAGAAAAACTCCAATCAAAAGTCAGATTTTTTTACTATTTTGCATTATTTTTCTCTTTGAGTAAAGAAACAATTTGCCTAAAATGAATGACTAAATCTTAAATCTCCATTGGTGAAAAGTCTAATATCTTTGATTCCGTATTTTACAGCAACCATTCTAGTCAATCCTAATCCAAAAGCGAATCCCGTTCGTCCTTCTTCAGGATTAATATCTGCAGCTTTAAGAACATTTTCATGGATCATTCCTGCTCCTAGAATTTCAATCCAATTACTGAGTTCTTTTTTTCCTGTTTTCATATTATAGTATTCATATCTTGCATCCACTTCTACTCCTGGCTCAACGAAAGGAAAATATCCTGGTCTCATTCTGATTTCTACCTCTTTTTCCAAAATCATGGTAAGAAAAGTCGTGAGAACATCCTTAAAATTTGCCATAGAAATATTTTTATCTACATAGATTCCCTCGAATTGATAGAACATTACATCATGAGTCGCATCCATCTCATCGAATCTATAGGTTTTCCCTGGTACAACAGCTTTTACAGGAGCCCCATATTTTCTCAAAATATAATTTTGAGCGGAAGAAGTATGGGTTCTTAAAACATAATTTTCCCCTCTTTCATCCTTTTTATCCACATAAATGGTATCGTGCATTTCTGTAGCAGGATGAGTAATAGGTATATTTACGGATTCAAAATTTTCAAATTTGGTAACTACTTCGTTTCCCATTTCAACGATAAATCCCATTGATTGTGCAATTTCTTCTGTTTCTCTTCTAGTTTTCGCAGAAAGAGAGAAATATCCTTCCTCAAGTGTTTTTGCAGGGACAAAAAGATCAACTGCATCTTTCTGTAAAAGTTCATTTACTTCATCCAAAAGAAATTCTTTTTCTTTTTTTTCGAAAATTTCTTCGATAGATTGTCTTAAATCTGTTAATTTCTTTCCTTTTTCTTTTTTCTCTTCTAAAGAAAGACTAGCAAGATTTTTTAATTCTGCACTAAGAAGTCCATTTTTTCCAAGATATTTTTGATACGTCTCGGTAAGTTGCTCTTTTGTCGTAATCGTAGAGAATTCCTGAAGAATAGTATTTTGATCCATAGATAAGTCATATAAATTAAAAACTGATAGTATGTTATGATTTTTTGAAGTATTTTCAAGGAAATTAAGCCATAAAATTCAATGTAATTCCATAAAAGAAAAAAATTTATGCTTTTTTCTTCTTTTTATACTCTTTTTCTTTTTGAGGAACAAAGACTAAATGAGTTCTTTCTTTTTCTCGCATTCCCATAATCACTCCATACAATAAGAAGAAAGGATATACCACCATTCTGTCTACTAAACTATGAAGTACTACTCCTTCTGCACAAAGTCAAAGAAGTCCCAAACCAAGTCCAATAATACTCAAATAGAGCACTTCTTGTTTTTTATTCATCGAATACATATGGTATTTTTTCCAAGTTCGAAAAGCATATCATAAGATCCATACAAAACAAAGTCCCCATGCTATAAGTCAAAGAATTCCGTATTCCATTAAAATTTGAAGATACTGATTTTCAGGATTATATCCAAAGGTTTTAATATCATATTGGTTATTGATATTTCTAATAGTTTCACAACGAGGATCAGGATGAATTTCTGAAAATGTCATCTCTAAAGGGTTCATATCAGGTTCTTCTGTTTCTCTATAACAAAGTTGATGAGATGCTGGTCCTGAGTATCAAATTCATCGTCAAGAAAATAATTTTTCTTTAGCAAGTTTTCGTCCTTCGACAATCAAAATTATATGTCCGGTATTGGAATAATCTCTCGCAAAGATTCATTTTCCTAGATAACAACATCCCATTCCAAGGATCAAACATCCAATCAAAATTTTGATCATATGTTTTTTTAAAATCTCCCAATTTAAAATTACTAAAACTGCTATCACTTCTAATCCTCGAACGCCTAAAGCTGCCCTCGACCAAGTAGAAAAGACAAGAGCTCCATATAGAAGACAATAAAAAATCTGACTTTTTTTCTTTTTCCCTTTTAAGAAACCGAAGAAAAAGAATGGAAAGAAAGCGATCAACCAAAATCCGAAAGTAATAGGTCTTTCAAAAAGGAACGAATTTCTCACATAACTATTTTCAAAATGTGGATAAATATTCGTATAATATGCAGCAGGAGGAGCCTGTCCAATAAGACCTTCTGGATTGTAAGGAGAATACCCTAAATGTCTCAAAGTCTGCGGAATAAAATACAGAATCATCCACCAAAAGAGTCCCCAAAAAAGCACAACTTTGATCAATTTACGATAAAAAAGGATTAATTCTTGATCTTTCTCAGTAAAATAAAAATATCCGAGTCCCATTCCTAATCCGAGGATTCGAAGAGGTAAAAGATCGTATTTAAAAGAAAGAACAAATGCTTTGATACTCGCATGTTGAAGCAAAAAGGCAATTACCATACAGAGGGAACTCACTCCTATCAAAAGGATCACAAATTGAAACAATCTCTCCTTTCGAAAATAAGAAAAAAAAGTTTTAAAAGTCAGACTTTTCGACTCTTTTTTCATTTCTTGAAGGTAAGAAGGGATTTGTGCGATCAAAGTATAAATTAAGCAACCACATAATACCAATAAAATCATCTCTTTTCGCATTCGGATAGCATTCCAAATTCATCCTGACAAATTAAGTTTATAGGTTACAAAAGTTTGCAAAAAGAATTGTAAAATAAGTCCTACGAAAAACACTTTACAAAGTATTTTTATCACAGAGGTGAGTTTTTCGTTTTTCATCAAGTATCCATAAATTTTAAAGTATTGACTTTATATGTTTTCCCGTTTTTTTTTCAATAAGAGATTTTATCATTTTTGCTAACAGTGATTATTTACTTTTAAATTTTATTATTTTTTATACTTGACTTTTAGATTAGTTTTTATATAATTTTATTATTTTAAAATTTAAAAAATAAAAGAGATGGTTGAGTTGAGTTGAGTTGAGTTGAGTTGAGTTGAGTTGAGGAAGCCAATAACACAATTTCAAAAGAAGAAATACGAACACAATTCAATAAATATCATATTATTTTAACATGACGAAATACACCTAGAAGCCGAACAAATGCTATAAACCAAATAAAAGAATTACTTTTCAGTTTTAATAATCAACAATTTAAACAATCAATTTCTCCCTATTTTTTTCTCATCCAAAATGCCATTCAATCATATGATTACCACACATTATGCTCACATATGGCCGATATCAAAAATCAGCTTAAAATTTTTCTTGATTGACACAAAGGTACTGAAATTCAAATACTAAAAGACAATACCACTTCTGAACAACTTGCTAATATTCTAACAGATTCTAATACTATAGGAAATGATACCCAAAATAGTTCTGAAGATGATACAAACAACACAGATTCTACAAATAATTCTAAAGATAAAACAAACAACACACGAGATCAAATATTTAAAGAAACAATTTGATGGTATGAAAAACTAATACAAGATATTATCAAAGAAGCTAAACTTCAGACTTCAGAAACGGAAAAAATAAAACAATTGCCTGAACGAAAAAACATTTGACTCCGGAAGGATATTGATAAACTAAAACCTTGCAGCCAAAAACATCCACTATTAAAATTATTCATTGAGATAAGAAAACAACAATTACATGAATTATATGAGAAATATAAAACCACTATAATGAAATCTAAATATTGAAAGAAAAAACAAAGTTATCAATGTTTAGAACATTTGTCATATCCTTATACTCTAATGGATAAAATGCTAGAACAATGAAATTTTCACATCGATAAATTCTGAAATCTTCAACCTTGAAAACCACGAGAAAGAACAATTTCAACAAATATTCTTCACTCTATAAAGATAAATTTACAAAAAATATTGACGAAACATAAGGTAGAACAACTAATAATATCAAAACATCTAACAAGTTGGGATTTTTTTTAACACTTAATAAGAGTCAGCCTTTTGGCTCTTTTTTTTATCTTTTCAAAAACTCCTTCTTTTTTTGACATCAAAAAGCTTTTCAAATATAATTAAATGAAATTTATTTTGCTACTACACATGACAAAAAAAGAATATATCTTACAAGCATTGGGGCTTTTTCCTAATTGGGAAATGGGACGAGGGATCAAAGCGATGGTAGAGAACGATCAACTCAATGATCATGCCATCAATCTTCTCGTAATTATCCTCAAAAAAGGAGTCGATCAACTTAATGAAGTGGTCGAAAAATATAAAATGAAAGAAACCATCGAAAAAGTAGATAATTTTCAAAAGAAACAAGAAAATCAAGCAAGACAAGATCAAGAAGACTTACATAATCTCGATTCGATGTTGGCAAATGTTTAGTTCTTAACCTCTAATAAAAATGACAGAAAATACTGTAAAAGAGGGAAGCACTACCCTACTCAACTCATTAGAATCAGAACTTCGAGATTTGATCAAAGATGAATCCATTGGAATGGAAGATTTAGCTTCTTTTGGGAAAAATCTTACCAAACACACCGATGAATCTCCGCTTACAGAAAAAAATCTTGAACAGTTGAAAGCTGATTTACAAAACGGATGATTAGTGGATTTCGAAGGAGGGATGATCGACAATGAAAGATTTGGATTTGAAGTTATCGGAAACGACATCAAACCAACGATCACTCCAAAGGGGGATGCGATTATTCCTATAAACTTCCGATATCAAGCACAAAGAAGGACAAAACTCCTCATTCTTCACATCATCAATAAAAATGGAGGAAATATCTACGAACTTCCTTGAGGAGAAAATATCTATGAAATAACCATAAAAAATCAGACCTTTACCTACAAGTTAATCTATGATAACCAAGGGTTTCATTTAATTCTAAAGAAATAACTTTTATTTTATAACCTATAATAGAAATGCAAGATGCTCTAAAATTACACGATGACGATACTGTGATAACTCAAGAAAACAAAGATATGCCAGATCCATTTAATTTAGAAGACAAAAGTGACAAAGCTATAGACTGAGAAGCTGGAAAACTTATCGGTGAAATCGATAAAAATCCAGATAAAATAAAACAAACATTCGATAAACTTCAAAACATTATGGATAACTTTTCAAAACTCAACTTCGAACAGCAAAAAGTTATTTCTGATATTATCAATAGCATGAATGAAGCATGTAAAAACTACATTGACTTTCAAAAAGGATTTGATAATATGCTCTCCATGTATAAAGACGATCCAGAAAAAGCGGATCAAACAGCGACTGATATTATCTCAGATACATCAGAAATCACAAAACTTAATACTATCCTTCAAGATATCAAAAATATTCCTTCTGATACATTAGAAGAACTTATTGGACCTATTATTAATGAGATTGAAGAAGCAATTACTAATGCAAATATTCTCCCTGATACAAAATGAGAATAAAACATCGAGAAATATCATCAAAATTGAAAGGTTGCATATATTCTGCAACTTTTTTTTGAAGGAAATTTTCACATCATAAAAAATTACAAATACTAAAAATATTTATCATTTTTTGTCAAATGTTTGTAAAAAAAAGCCTTTCTGATTTTGAAAATTTCATCTTTTTCCCATAAAATTAAGTGTCTCTTTTATTTTATTGTAATTTAACGATGGGTCCAGAAAATTTTTCAGAAAAAGAACAAGATAATCAATGAATTGAAAATGTTGATGTTCCAGAAAACAAAGAACTTTTTGATGTTGAAGGAAATCCTGCATATCAAGAATTAGGATCATCTTCTGATTCAAACGAAGAAGTTGCCGATGGAGAAACAACCAATTCTTCTGATATAGCAAAAAAAACTGAAGCACAAGAATGAGAACCTTATATCATAAAGATTTCTCCAAAGCAAGCCTCTGGATTTATTACTAAACTCTATTCTGAAAAAGGAGAAAGGAATACAACTCCTGAGTTTGATGCAGAACAAACACAAATCCTCACAGACGAAGGAATTATGGATAAAGATGGAGAAATTGACCCAAAGAAATTAAATGATTTTAAAACCACTCTCCTTCATAACAAAGGATTACTTGATACAGAATGAAATCTCAATACTACAGAGATGAAAGATTTTTTCGAAAGACAAAAACTCTTAAAACTTTATTATAAAAGTCCCGAACAAGCCGAAACCCTCAATTATATTTTTTGAAAAGATCCACAAAAAGATGCAAAAGAACTTATTAATGGATATCAGTCCCTTTTAACTGAATTATGATGTTTTCATAAGGGACGAATCGATCAAACACAATTTAATAATATCAAAAAACAAATCCAAGAATGGAACAAAAAAAATGATCAAGAATTTAATGAGATCGTCAATACAAATATGGACGAAAATCAGATTCTCACTTTCAAAAAACATCAAGTAATAGAATCCTTAGCAAAATTCGAAAAAGTTCAAGCAGGAGAAAATCTTTTCAATATTCTCAATGAATCATTTCAAAATGACGAAATATTTCAACAAGATCCAGAAACACTAAAATTATTTCGTGACAATGAAGAACTTTTTAAAACCATTTTTCAAAACCAAGTTTTTTTCGAGCAACACCTTCCAAAGCTCCTTGCTCATACCATGGCTAATCTAAAGAAAGAAGAAAAAGACTTTCTTTTCAATCTTTTTAATCAAAACGAAGCTTCTAGAAAGTTCATAAAAAAATTTACAGGTACGAATAGAAAAAAACAACAAAAAGAATTTTTAGCTATTATTCTCCATCCAGAGGATTATAGCGATCAACCTGAGGAAGCTCAAGCAAGGAAAACACTTGTATCCTTTTTTGTTTCCAAATTGATCAATCAAAAATTTATCAATACCTATACCCAAAAAGTTTATGCTCAACAAATCCTTAAAGAGCAAGTAAATACCTATGAAATCTTTGAAACAGCCATGCAAACTGTTTCTACCATTGTATCTTCAGCAAATAACGTCAAAGGATTTTTCAATATATGAAGACAACATCAAAAAAAATCAGAAACTTCAAACTACTTTTCTTTATCACATGAAAAAGGAACATATAAAGATGGAACTTTTGTTTCAGGTCATCAAACTTGAGCAGAGATCGTAGATGAATATTTTGATACTGACAAAAAATTTGCGGAAGGAATTAAAGATCTTTCCAATGAAAATTTCCAAAACGATATCAAAAAGGTTCTCGATAAAAGATTTAACAATCCTGAATATCTCAAAAATAAAGCAACAGATATCATCAAACACAATTTTACTCTCAATATCACTGAAGGAGGTCACGAAAAAATCACATCCGTAGATATTGGCTTCAATGACATCTTCAATGAAAGTCAGATTTCTTCTTTTCTTAGAGGAGATTATATCTCTGATCAACAAGTTAAGGATAATATCGGAAAAAAATTATGAGAAGTCTGAATTCCTCATGAAAATATATCAAGTCTCACGAATGATATTTTTCCTCAAATTAAAGATTCTATCACTAACTTTCATGAGATGCAAAAAAAACAAAAAGATAAACCTCAAGAATTCGCTGAAAATTTTGAAGTTAAGATCAATAAACAAGTAATAGGATATGTCGTAAGCCAAATGAAAGACTGTCTCAAAAGTAATGATATTACGGCAAGAATTTCCCTTGAAAAAAATAAAGAAAACAAATCTGGAGAAATGGAAGGGCTTGAAATAAGGAATCACAAACTCTATCTCAAAGGAAGTCTTGATAATTCTCCTTGTACGCTCTGTTATGATCTAGGAACAGGAGCACTAAACATTAACAGTTGTTGTACTCAAGAAAATGATGCTTTTTATTTTAATAATGCTGAACCAAATTTAAAATTAGCAACACTTCAATCCTTCAAAAAATTACAAAAAAGAGCATTGAACATTTTATCTCAAACAGAGAATCCTCACAACATCGAAGAAGATATCTTTAATACCAAAGAAGAAGATCCTCCAAAATTAGAAGCAAAAGCCCTCTCTTCTCTTGAACTTAATGCTTCAAAAAATGAGTTTTACAATGTTTTTTTGGATGCAATCCAATATCAAGACGATGTTATTTCATCCATTAAAGCTCCTTGACAAAATCTCTATTATTTTATTGAATCTTTTGAACAAATAAAAGATAACGAAAGTTTTCAAGCCATGACAAATTTTATCAACGAAATCAAAAACATTGCTAATCTTCCACAAGGATTGAACGAAGATGCTTTGAAGCAAACAGACTCTCAAATTTTAAAAACTCTCTTTAAACAAGATAAAATTCTTGAAGATAAAGAATTTTCAAAACTAAATAATAATAGTATTGCATTACTTCTTTCTCACTTTATTCAAACCACTGATCTAAATGTTAAGTTTAATACACATGATGCAAATCTATGGATTACAAAACTTACAAAAGAGAAATGATGAGAGGGGAAAGATTCCATTACTGCAATAGAAGACCAACTTTTCTATCAAAAGAGGAAAGAGAATAAATCAAAAGAGAACAATTCTCAAGAAAATAATTCCAACGATACCAATGCTAACGAAGATAATGCTAATACTACTTCTGAAACTTATAATACACAATATCAAAATACTCTCCTTTACAATTATCTTAACCATCCTAAAGAAGAAAATTCTGTTTGACTCAAGAATCCCGATCCGACAGGAATCGACCGATCATCTTTATCAAAACCTCAATTTACAGCCTATGTATAACATATTTTTACCTCAATAAGCAATCCTTATGCAAGAAATATTTACTGCAAAAATCATAAAACTCCCCATCAAATACGGAAATAGTGGGAGTACCGTCATGATGAATCTCGAACAAGCATCAAAATACGGACTTAATGAAAATGACAATATTTCCCTCGTTCGTAAAGGAGAAGAATTCGTTTTTGAACTCGCGATTTCTCCTGATTTTGTGAAAGCCAATGAAATTGGAGTTTCTGAGGAAATCTTACACGATTATCCTTTTTTGGAAGGAGATAGAGTGATTGTTGCATTCACCCAACATAATCCAGTATCCATGAAAGCAATCAGAAAAAAGATGCTGGGAGAAAAAATCTCTGATGAGGAGATTGATGCCATTATCGATGATATTAAAAATAATAAACTTTCTGATCTCGTGCTCGCTTACTATACTGCCACAAGTTTCTTTTATAAAACTGATCCTCACGAACTCGCTTACACTACCAAAGCAACCGCATATACCGGAGATATGTACCGCTTCCCTGGAATTGTAGCAACCAAATATAGTATTGGAGGTGTCCCTGGAAATGAGACAACCATGATTCTCGTTCCGATTCTTGCCTCTCTTTGAATTACAATGCCCAAAAGCTTTTCTAAAGCGATCACCTCCCCCGCCGCTACCGGAGAATGTGTCAATGTGCTGATGGATATTAGTTTCAAAAAATCTGAAATTGTAAGGATTACCGATAAAATCTGAGCATGTCTCGTTTGGAATGAAGGACTCAACCTCGCTCCTGTTAATGATAGAATTATCAAAGTTTCCGCTCCTCTTGGAATGGAACCGTATGCAAGAATGATTTCTTCGATTATGGCAAAAAATTATGCAATGGGAGTTACGCATTGTCTTATCGATATTCCCATGGGACCAACTGCGAAAGTTGCTACTAAAAAAGATGCGGAAAGAGTAGCAAAACATTTTGAAGAAATCTGAAATTACCTCGGGATCAAAATGGATGTGGAAATTATTCCTTCTCCTGAACCAGTGGGGAAAGGAATTGGAGCCGCACTTCAGGCCCAAGAAGCGCTCAGAATCTTACAAAGACACCCTGAAAGATCACAAACTCTTGAAGATAAAGTGATTTTCCTTGCTTCAAAACTTCTCATCCTCTGTGGGAAAGCTAAAACCATGCAAGAAGCAACAAAACTCACTCTCAAACAATTAAATAACGGAGAAGCTCGAAAAAAGATGTCAGAAATCATTGCCGCCCAAAATGGAGCAAATCCTGAGATTCTGGCTGATGAAATTGCACTTGGACAATATCAATTTGATGTCCTTGCTGAAAAAGATGAACTCATCAAAGCGATCGATATGAAATATCTCAATACCCTTGTGAGAACCCTCGGAGCTCCAACGGATTATAAAGCGGGAATTTTCCTCCATAAGAAATTACATGACTCCGTAAAGAAAGGAGAACCGATTTATACACTCTATTCCGACTCTCACAATAAACTTGAACTCGCAAAACAACTTCTTCAACAACAAGACTTTTATACGTATGAAGAAGAAGAAAAAAAGAAATAAAAGCCTGACTCTCCGATACCGGTCAGACTTTTTCTTTATTTTTTAAAATTAGTGATTAAAGAACAAATCTCCGATTCTCCAATAGCTCCTTCTACAGGGAAGAATATTGTTTTCACACAAAAATCAACTTCAACAGGAACTGTAAGATTGTTCAAATTTGCAAAAGCACTATTCCCAACATCCTTACGATATACTCCATTAAATTTAACTAATCTATAGAAATCCCCTTCTCTCGCCATAACCCCTGACAAATTTCCCTCAATCGCTCAAGTAAAATCTCCCGTAAAAACAATCTTTGCTGGAGCGATCTTACCAAGAGAAAAAGAACTTTCATCCATATAAGCCGAAATATCATTATACATTTTAGATCCTACCGTATTATTCATTCCTGATAACATAAAATATTTTACTCCTCCTGTATTGGTATTTTCCTTCAGAATATAAAATCCTGTAGTTGTAATATTATTAACAGAACAATTAAAAGGATCCATACAAAAGATTTTGTTATCTTTATCTGCAGAATTTTTCATCCAATTGGTATCTCTCCACTGATACATTTCCTCTACTCCTTCACGAGTCAAATTGAGAGCAATCGTCTGAAGACGAGATTGTGCAAGATAGGTTTTATATTTATTCACTGCAGTCAAAATCAAAATAATAACCGTAGAAAACATTGTCAAAACGATAACCGTTTCCACAAGAGTAAATGCTTTTTGAAATTTCATCAGAGGGATCAAAAAATAAATTTGAAATACTCATCAAGATAAATACTATTAAATTGAAAAAGAGAATCAATGGATTTATTCTATAGAGAAAGAACTATGCAACATTGGATCGTTTATAGTATTGTTATTATTTTCTGAGCATTAGCAGCTTGGTCTGGACGAATGGGATCAGAAAAAATGATGAAATATATTTTGTGAAATATGCTTTCAGGATTAACTTGTTATTTTTTCTGAGAAAGTATCCACCTTTTTGTGCAAGTTTTACTGTCAGATCCAACCAAAGAATTTATGAAGATTTCCTATGAAAGTTATGCTCATTTTTTTGAGAATGCACAACTTATTTTGGTTGTTATCCTCTTTTTATTGCTCAGTATTCTCATCTATCATTCAAGTAAAATTGAAGTTACTACGATCAATGACTCTGCATTGGGAAGATACCTCTCAATTATTTTGATTCCCTTGAGTGCAATCAGCTTTTTCTTTGCTTTTTATCTTATTTTGCAAAGTGACGGAATTACGCTCTGGCAGATGATAAAAGAAGCTCTTAGCTCTTATTCTGCAACTTCTCGCTATATTGTACAAAATCTTCCTGTTTGGAATTTTCTCTACCTCCTCTGCTTATTTGGAGTGACTCACCAACTCAAAGTCAGTGTACGATTTAAAAGAAGGAATACCATTGTCCCTGAAGGAATCAATGGATAAAAGAACAAACTTAGAATTCTGAAAAAAGCTGCTTAATCATCTTCAAAGCCAATCATTGATCAAGAAAATACGGAGAAGTGGCAACAGTCACCGCTTTTGCATGTTGTAATAAGACACGAAGATAAGAAAGATGATCTTGAAAACGATATCCCATTTCAGGAGCTCGAAAATCAAGATCAATATCCAAAAGATATGACTCCGGAAGTTGAGAAACAATTTCTTTCAAACGATATTCTGTCAGTACCAATTCAACTGAAGAAATTAATCCATTTTGTAATGCGGGTTGGATAAAATTTCCCACATGAGTTTTATTTTCCGCAAAAGAAAACCGACTTTTCAAATCTGTCTGCTGAATTTTCTTATCACAAGGATTCATATCAGAATGTTGATCCAGATGAATCACCGAATAGTTTCAAGGATGTTGAGCCAAATACTCTGCTCGAAAAAACAATGCATGATTATGATTATCAAAAAAGAAAAAGGAAGAAGAATCTGACTGCACCTGAATAAACGACTCTAAACCATAAAAATACTCTCTTTCTCCGTTCGTGTTTTTCTCTGCAAGAGCTGGCTTTTGGGGATCGTCTTGAATTTTAAGAAACGGAAGTGCCTCCTGAAAAGTTTGAAATTGACGCAAAGGAGCAACTCGCAAAGAATGTTCAGCTCCTGTAATTTTAACATTTTCCGCTTCTTGATCTAAGAAAAAACCTGTGAAAAAATCCATTCTCCCCTTTTCAAAATAAAAATTTTCATAGGTGTAACCTTTTTTTTGAGATTTTCAATAAAAAAGTGGTGTAAAATTTGACAAAAAAAAAAATTGACATATAATTGAGAGTGTTATATAACATTTTTATTTATTAATGATAATAACAATGGCACTAGATGATCCAGAAAAAAAACAAGAGAGTCCTTCAGAAAAAGTTTGAGAATCAGTAAAAGAATGAATGCAAATCCTCGGAGACGACAACAATTTAGAAGGGGAAATGGAAACTGCTGTAAATGTCATCAACGAACAAGAAGCTGATCTAACGAATACTCCAGAATATAAGATTGCATATAATAATGCATATAGTAAAATAAACCATATTAATTCTTCTACTTTCTGAGCTCTAAGAAAAGAGTTAATACCTATATTTGCGGATGTATGAGTTAATGAAAATGATATCACAGTTAATGAAATGAATAAAGAAGTAAAAATTGGAAAGTATGAGATTACTGCTAGTAATTCTACTGGCTCTATAGCTGAAGCATTAAAAGATATTGCTAAAGTGTATGCAAAAATGAAACAAGAACAAACTAATAACTAAACAACGAACAGACTAATAACTTCAACTTTTACAACTAATTAAGAGTCTTTACTGTTTAATTTTATAGGAACATCCTTCGCGATGTTCTTTTTCGTTTCAAAAAATCTTTCCCTTGTAAAAAACTCCTAAAATCCTATCTTAATCATACCTTTATCACCTGAAAAAAAAGAATGAATCTCGCGTTTCTCCATTGTCGATTATTTCCTTGAGGAGCTTTGGAAGTTTTTAAAGATTTAATTCAGAAAGAACTCAGAAAAAATTCTGAAAGGAATTTTAAAATTTTTACCTTAATTGCAGATTACGATCTCAAAGCTCTTTCCATACAAATTCCAGGGACCGAAGACTTTAAAGAAATAGAAGTAATAGAAGCACTACCGAAACGGATCAGTTCCTTGTTTCTCTATTTTTCTCATCATCAAGTCAGATTTTTATCCTCTCTTTTTAATTATCGTAATCTCATCATCTTTTATCCTTTTTTGATGAAAATTCTTTCTCGGAAAGTGAAAAAATTTCAACCTCAAGAAATCGTCATTTCAAGTTTTGCCATTGCGAAAAATATCGAGATTCCGAAAACGTGTACCCATACCAAATTATATCTCCACTCCCCTATGCAGTATATCTGGTCGCATTATGAAGAATATCTTCAGAAATTCAAGGGACGAAAAAGGAAACTTTTCCAACACATCACTCCTCGCCTCAGAAAACGGGACAAAAAATACACTCAATTTGATGAAATCTTTTTCAATAGTAAATACACCCAATCTCTCGCAGAAAAACTCTATCATATGAAAGGAAAAGTCCAATATCCTCGTATCGATGATGCCTTTTATTTTGCAGGAATTTGCCGTAATCACTTACCCTACTATGTCTGTGTAGGAAGATTGGTCAATTTTGTTCGTGAATGCGAACTTATCATCCAAACATTTAATGAAATGAAACTACCTCTTTTGATGATTGGATCGGGACCTGATGAATGGCATTTAAAATCCATTGCTGGCGATACTGTTATTTTCCTTGGATGGTTAAATCATGAAGAAACCATCGAGATTTTAAAACAAGCAAAAGGACTTATCAACCTTACAAAAGAAAGTTTCGGGATGGGAACTGTTGAAGCTCTTCTTCTTGGAGTCCCTGTCATTGGATTTAATGAAGGAGGAACCAAGGAACTTGTCGATGAAGAAAGTGGAATTTTGATAGAAAAAAAAGATAAAAAAAATCTGAAAGATGCTCTCGTTGCATTTGAAAACAAAGTCTTTGATAGAAAAGTCATTTCAGAAAGAATCAGAGAAAAAATAGGATAGAAAAAACTCCGAATTTCTTCGAAGTTTTCTGTATTTTGCATTGTAATTATGCAACTTGATTGAAGAGATCTTCAACTTTTGCTTGAATAGATTCTGGAGTTTCTGTTACTTTATATTTTGCTCCAATCTTTTCGAAGAATTTTACCAAAATATTCGTTGTTGTTGTAATTGTTTGACTTCTGTCTGTAGGATCAGAACTATCTTTCATTTTTTTGATAAATTGCCCAAAAGTACTTGCCCCTACAGAAGCCATAAGCAATTTTGCAGCCCCTTTGATGACAAAGTTTTGTTTATCAATAAAATGTTGTAATGTTTCATCTCCTGTAGCAATCGTCATTCTCAAAGAGATTCCATTTGCTGGATCAAAAGAAACAAGTTCCTTTACAACTTCTTTTGCTTTAACCACAAGATCTGTCATTTTTTTCACGATAGATCTAATATTTTCATGTACTCCTTCATCTGCAGCTGTTACAAGCATTTGACAAATTTCATCATCATTTGGCATTGCAATGATTGGAGCTACATCTTGACTTGGTTGTGTAATTGGATCTGCCATAAATATCTATTTTTAAAAAATAAAACACTTTCATTATATTCAGAGAAGCAAGATTTGTCAAATTTTTCTTCAAATTGCAATCCTTTCTAAAATCACTACTATCCTTTGAAAAGCTACCAGATTTTTATTTTTTCTTTTAAAAAGATGGAACAGTGGAAATCTCTCATCACCTGTTTTCTTGCTAAAAATAGCCAAATCAATCTTTCTGCCATTCGTGATGAAGAGGGAGTTTTTATGAAACATATTCAGGATTCTTTGGAAATAGAGAAAGTCCTTTCTTTCCCGGAAGGAAGTAAAATCGTCGATGTGGGGACAGGAAGTGGTTTTCCTTTAATGCCTTTAGCAAAAGAATTTCCGAAATGCCACTTTATGGGAATCGATTCTGTAAGAAAAAAGACCGTTGCGGTTAATGAGATTTTAAAAGAGATGAACATTCTGAATGCTACGGTAGAACGAATGAGAATGGAACAATATCAGGGAGAAAAGTTTGATTTTGTTACTGCAAGAGCTGTTGCTTATGCAGATGTTTTAATTCCACGAATTGTTCCTTTGGTTAAACCGTGAGGGACTCTCATTCTTTGGAAACAAAAATCACAAGAAGAACAAGCAGTTTTAGAAAAAATGATGAAAAAATATCATTTTTGTATGAAAAAAACTCATGAATATCAACTTTTTGAAGGAGATATCGAAAGAGTTCTCTATCTTCTCGAAAAGAAATAAGTTTTTGTTAAAGAACTTGTAAGCATCTACTCAACCTACGATATAAACAACCACAATATAATTTTTTAATGCAATTTCTCAAATCATAACTCACAACATAACAGTCTGTAGGAACGACACGATTGTTGTCCTTTTTACATTAAATTTGAGAGTGTAAAATCTGAAGGATTAAAAATCTCCCACCGCAAGCGGTCCCCCCTCTTTTGAAAAAGAGGGACACAAAAAAGAAATACGAAAAATCATTTTTCTACAGTATTAAACCTCATCCGCCCTTCGGGCACCTTCTCAACCTCTCCTAAATCCTCTCCTAAAATAGGAGAGGACTTACAAGACTTTCAGTCTTTAAGGAGAAGGAAAGTTCTCATTTAGGATTTTCCTCCTTATTAAGGAGGGATTAAGGGAGGTTCCTTTCATGAAAAAAAGACTTCCAACCAGCAAGAACTTAAAAAGGAGAAATCAGACTTTTCTCCTTTTTTTACTTATCCCAATTTCACTACTTCCACTCCTGGATAAAAATATTCAATAATATCTTGATAACTCATTCCTTTTTTAGCGAGAAATTCTGCGCCTTGACCAGGAAGTCCTACTCCATGTCCCTGAAAATTTCCACAACCTCCGAGATCAATTACCGACTGTAAATACGGAGTATCAGTCCATCAAAATTTCTCCAAAGCAGACAAGGTAAACGATGGAGAGCAAGAGAAATAGGGAAGAATAGGCATTTCTCCATTATACAAAATAATTTCATTTTCTGTTTCTTCTAATGCTTGATACCACTTAGTCAAAGTTTTTTCCACTCCTGCACCAGCATATTTCTGAAAAAGATCAGGATCATCGATCGCTTGATACGGTGCGTTTTCTGGAATACTTGGATGACGATTTTTTCCCTCAAGGTAGAAAAGAACATACATTTTACTAAGTAACGCCATCACTTTATTTTTCTCCAAAGACTCCGTATCATTAGTTTCTACGATTCCTTTAAGATAATCCGTAACCGGAAGAGTATTGATCACAAGAGGATGATCAGACTTTTTTTCTCCTTTTTTATCCGTATATTCCCCTTTCTGGAAAGTCAAACTTCCTCTAAAAGTATTCCACGGGATTTTTGCATACGATGCCCTTGGATAATTCGTAATCGTAACCAATCCATCCATTTTCTGAGATTTTACCGTCAAAGAATCGACTTTTTGAGGTTGAACAGAAGAATCGATCAGCGAAGAAAGAGTAAAAAAGAGCTGAGAATTCTGACTCATAATCTCGAGAGCATCACTTTCCAAAGTTTGATCTGGAGTTTCGATGACACACCCCCCTTCACAACGAAGCGAAAAAGTTTGATAATTCGTCGTCAAATCATACAACAAAACGGAAATATTCTGTTCCAATAAAGGAAGAATCTCTTGAGAAGAATAAGCATAAGCTACTTTTTTCGTAAGATTGGTAGCAGGATGAATCGAAATTCAAGCAGTTTCTCTCAATTCTTTGATCACCTCCTGAATAAGTTCAGGATTCGTTTTTACGATCATTTTCAATTTTTCAGGAAAAGAAAGTTTTGAACCTTTGGATTCCGTTTTTTTCGTCGTTTTTACAGAAGGACTTTGAGGATTTTCTCAGGCTTCTAATCTTCTTTTTACTTCTGCTCTAAGTTCTGGAAGAAAACTTTTCAGATTTTTCCCTGGACAAGCCGTCGGAGCGATATCTCCATGCCCCACAATCGTTCCAAGGACTTTCTGATAAATATACGGTTCTTCATCTTTCGGTTGATGATAAACGGCCTTTCCATACGGATCGATATCATACTTTTTCGCCAAAGCTGTCACTAAATCCGTCAAAGCATCAAGTTGTGCTTGAGTCGGTTGCACTTTCTCAAAATTTCCCATCAAAGAGATTCCGATCGTCGCTACATTATTGTAAGAAACATGCATTCCTACTGCACCTTCTCCTCCATGTCTACCTTCATAAATATTTCCCTTTCCATCGATCAAAAAATTATACCCAATATCTCAGAAATCTCTATCAATCGTATGATACACAAAAATTTTCTGTAAATGTTCCTTAATCTGCTCATCTGTCCAATTCAAATCATAATCCATCGCAGTATGATGAATGACAATCTTAGTTTTTGCATAATGAAACTGATCTTCATAGATGAGATAATGCTCTCCATCTTTTTCATCCACTGCATCATAACTCCAATCTTCAGGATAATTTTTTCTCATATAGGCTCCCCTTACACTAGAGATTTTCTGTGCTTTCTGTGATTCTTCTGCACTTTTCTGCTGAGTTTGGATTTTCTTTTGATATTCTTTAGGATTGTTTTTTTTAAGATTTTCAAGTTCTTGTTGTGCTTTTTTCTGTAAATCTTTTCTCCATTCAGATTTAGGCTTCGGAATTCGTCTAATACTCTCATCTGCTCCCCATTCTTCACGAGAAATAATATCAACTCCTTCAAGATCTCGATTAGCAAAAGTACTTCCTACTCCAAGTACTATTCAAAAAAAGAAAAGAATTCAGATTTTTACCCTATGTTTCATCAGTTTTTCTAAAGATAAATTGTCTTTTTACTTATAACAATTTAGAGAGAAAAAACAAATCAAAAAGCAGGTAAAAAAACAGCTAAAAATTCTCTTGACTTTAAGATATATATATATATGATGTTTTTAACTTTTGGAGAAGGGTATCTATCCAAAAGTATTACAATTCACAAATAAATTAACAAAAAACAGGTAAACAAAATGAAAAAAGTCATCATGTTCTTGATGTTCATCTTTTGTATCTGTTGTTCGTTACAAACAACAGCACAAGATGACATCCAGAATGCATTGGAAGGGAAATCCTCCACCTATCAAACCGAAAGAGGCATTACGGTCAACCGAGTTTTGCTCGATTTCTTGATGGATGGCAATCTCGTGCCATTCCATCTAATCAAAAAAAACGGATCAATGTTCATTTTCTTTGACAATGGACATGATCTCAATGACCAAGAAATCAGAAAAGCCATGAATACGTGGGAAACAATTGAGTCCGAAGATTTTACAATCTTCGTAGACCCCCAATTGGAAGACATCCAACAAATTCCAGGGGAAAGCGATTTCGCCCTTATTCGTGGTCGAGTCTTTGTAAAGGGGACTGTCAAATACATCCCAAGAACGGTCGGTCCCTACTAACATTTTAACAGTCACTCTCATGCTCATGAAACACATGAAACTCATGGAAGTGACTGTTTTTTTGATTTACCTCTTTCTCGAGAAAATCTCCCTTGCAAAAGCAAACCGAAACTTTAATCTTTCATCAGACTTTTATTTTTCTTTTTTTGAGGATGGAAATCACCTATGAAGGCGAAGGCGAAAGAATCGATAAATGGCTTCCTGAAAAATTTTCCTATTCAAGGAATTTTTTTCATCATATCATCGAAAGAGGGGGTATTACGGTCAATGGAAAAGAAACGAAAAAATCCTACAAGCTCAGGAATAACGACCTCATTACCATTGATAACATCGAAAGATATCTCAGTCCCCTCATTTTGGATGAATGTCCAGAAATCGAGATTCCGATTGTCCATGAAGAAGAAGATTATCTTGTCCTCAATAAACCTAAAGGAGTACTCTCCCATCCGAATAGCATTTGGGATCTCAAAACTCCTTCTGTGGTCGGTTTTCTCTACCAGCATTTCAAAGATCTCCCAACCTATAATAATTTTATCAGAGCGGGACTGATTCATAGATTGGATAAAGATACAGATGGACTCCTCATTATCGCGAAGACCGAAAAAGGACTCGCCCATTTTAAGCAACTTTTCCAAGCAAAATCTGAAAGCGAAACGGTCGAAGAAAAGGAAGCTGCTCCTCTTCAAAAATTTTACCGTGCAACTTGTGAAGTTACCACTCAAGGAGCAGAATTTTTGAAACAAATCGAAAACAATCTCCCCTACTACATCCAAGAAGAAGTAATCGCGAAAGTTCCCAACACTACTCCAAAAATGGGAATTACCAAAATAGAAAAAATAGAAAAAGTCTGATCCTTCGTCAAAGTCTATCTCCAGATTTTAACAGGAAGAACTCATCAAATTAGATATCATTTATCTCATCATGGATTACCCATTGTAGGAGATTATCTTTATGGGAAAGAAGACCGTTTACCGATGCAACTCACGGCTTATAAAGTTATTTTTCAGAATCCTCAAGGGGAAATGATTAGTTTGGAGATTTAAAAAGTTGTCAGGGAAGAATATAATAATGGATAAGTATCTCAATTCTGAAATATTTTTTTACATTTAAAAAAAATGGGAAGTTCCAAGAACTCCCCATAAAATAGGCGTAAGGACTTACATAGTCCAGCATGCAAAAGCTAGTTTTTCTGCAGCCGCATCACGATTCTTCTGTTGCAAGAGTTTTTGTGCAGCACACAAATACTGTGTCTGCAACTCAAGCAAACGTTGTTCGTCTTCGATTCCATCAATTTTTTTCTGGCCCATTTTAATGAGCCTAACGAAGACTGCATCCAATGAATCGGCATTTTCTCCACTTTTAATACACATGAGGAGCGGCAACATAGCATTTCTCTGTACAAGAATATAATGCTTTGTTTCTGTTTTAGAATCACTGAAGAGCTGCTCTTTTGACAAACTCTCATATTCCTTTTCCATCATGTGGTCATGGAGCTTAGGGCCCCATACGCATGCAGCCATGCCAATGATACATAGCATAAGCAACATTACAATTTTCTTTTTCATTTTATTTTTATTATTTGGTTTATAATCACTTGCCATTGACAAATATAAAGATTGATATATATATCAAGTCTTTTTTTACTAGTTCAGAAGTATTTTTTCTTATTTATCAGAAAATTGCCTTTTTACTCTTTGATCACTATAATAAAAGAAATTTACATTTTAGCATACAATGGGAGAAAAATTTGAACAAGAAAAAAGAAAGGAAAAATCTGATCAAGGGACTCAACAAGCCTTACTTTCATTGTACGAAGAAATTTTAGAAAGTACCATAGATCCTTCAAAAAAAAGATTTCATTCTGAAGGTTTTAATCGTCAAATCACTTGTATCAAAATTGGAAATCAGCCTTATGGAGAAAATGCACTTTATATCAAAGAATTGGAAGAAATAGGAGAAGAATTGGGATTTCAAGTAGAAGTTGCAGAGAAAAACGATAAACGAGTCGAAGACGCAGGAATCGTCAGACCTGATGGACAAGTATATTTTCCAAAAAATGATGATAGTAGAAGTTTACCTCGTTACTATACCCCCAAAAGAAAACAAATTACAACTTCAGAACAAGGTGCAAATTGGCAACATTTTCAATCAGACGCACTATATCACCATGGGAACTTTGAACAAAAGATTCAAGGGGAAACCTATTTGGAAGGAGGGAACGTCCTCAATACCATTACAGCGAAAGGTGAGCCATGAGCGATTATCGGAGAAGAAAGCCTCATCTATTCCCTCAATGCAATGCAACTTCCCGATACTGAAGAAAATAGGGAAAAAGTTAAAAATCAGATTGCTACAGAATTAGGACTTGATGAACAAAATATCGTTTTTATTCCTCAGTTTGATTTTCATATCGATATGTTTTATAGACCACTGAATGATGGAGAAATTTGAGTACCAGACTATGAAACATGAATCAAATATCTTGAAGACCTTGATGATACCAACTTTCCTAAAAAACAAAAAGAACAATATCTTCAAGATTTAAAAGACCTCAATAAAAAGACTAAAAATTTTCAAAAAAATACCATCAAACTCCTCAAAGAACAAGGATACACCATTACAAAAATCCCTTGTTTTACCAGAGCTTCAAAAAAAGGTCGTCGCAAAGATTGAGAAATCAATTATTCCAATGGGATTTGTGGAACCACCCCACAAGGAGAAAAATATTATATTACGAACACTTCAGGAATAGATGCATTAGATCAGCAGATGAAAACATATTTCCAAACTATCGGAGTTGATAAAGTCTATTTTCTTCATACTCAGAAAGAATTGGGAGAAGGAGGAGGAATTGACTGTCTAACCTTAGAACTCAGTGAAAATGAAAATCATGCTTCCGACTAATGAGGAATAAACATTTTTTACCAGACTTTCTCTAATTTCTTTCAGATTTTTAAATTTTTTCCTTCAATGCTTGTTTTTTGCAAGGAAAAAAGTATGGTAAAATTCAGAAGTTTTATTTCTATAAAAATCGTGAATGAAATTGATTTTCGTGACTTGATGAGTAGTTTCTTGACTCGGGAAAGGGATTACTGCTGCTTCTCTGGGAAGACTTTTAAAATCTGCAGGATATAAGGTAACCATGGGGAAAATGGATCCTTATCTTCAAGTCGACGCTGGAACAATGTCCCCTTATGAACACGGAGAAACCTTCGTTACCAATGATGGATTTGAAACGGATTTAGACTTAGGACATTATGAAAGATTCATCGATGAAGAATTAACTAAATATTCCAGTACAACAACGGGACAAATTTACCTCTCCGTAATCGAAAAAGAAAGAAAAGGAGATTTTTTGGGGAAAACCGTACAAGTAATTCCTCATGTCATCAATGAAATCAAAGCAAGAATCCAAAAAATTGCTGAAGGAAGTGATGTCGCAATTATTGAAATCTGAGGAACCGTTGGAGATATTGAAGGACCTCATTTTTTGGAAACAATGAGACAATTAAGATACGATTTAGGAAAAGAAAATGTACTTTTTGTCCATGTGGCACCAATCATTTCTATCACAACTTCAGGAGAAATGAAAACCAAAGCCATTCAACATTCAATCATCAAATTAAGAGAAATCGGTATCCAAGCTGATCTTCTTATCTGCAGAACTCCTCATCCTCTTGATGCAGGGATTAAGAAAAAACTTTCTATGTTCTGTGATCTCAGTGAAGATTGTATTATCGAAAATCTTGATCAAAATATTTATGAACTTCCCCTTTCTTTCCAAAATCAAGAAGTCGATAGATTTATCATCAAAAGACTTTTCAATGAAGATAAATCGGCAAATCTTGTAGAATGGGAAAATCTTGTCGATAAATTGAAACATCCTCACAAAGAAATTACAATCGGAATTGCAGGAAAATATACCCATTTGGAAGATTGTTATATCAGTGTAGTGGAAGCTATCAAACATGCAGGAGCATTCTATCATACGAAAGTAAATATTGAACGAATTGATACAGAAGAATTTCAAGATGAGAATTGGGAAGTAAAATTTGCTACACTCCTCCAACAGAAAAATATTAGAGGGATCATCATTCCTGGAGGTTTTGGATATAGAGGAGTAGAAGGAATGATCAATATCGCATCTTTTTGCCAAAATAAAAAAATTCCTTTCTTGTGAATCTGTCTTGGACTTCAAATCGCAACCATTGCTTTTGCCAGAAAAGTCTGTGAATTACCAAATGCAAATTCTAGAGAGTTTTCCGGAAATAACGAATTTAATGTGATTGATATCATGGAAGATCAAAAAGACATCACTCATAAAGGGGGAACTATGCGTTTAGGATCTTATGATGCAGTCTTGAAACCTGGAACAAAAATCTGGGAACTTTATCAAAATGCTGGACAGATGGATCCCGAAACAAATATTGTTAAAGAAAGACATAGACATAGATTTGAGGTTAATCCTCGTTTTCATGAACTTTTACAAGAAAAAGGCTTGATCTTTGCGGGAACTTCTCCTGATCAGAAACTTGTGGAATTTATCGAACTCAAGGATCATCCTTATTTTGTAGCCACTCAAGCTCATCCTGAATTTAAATCAAGACTCAATAAACCACATCCTCTTTTCTTAGGATTAATCCAACAAATCGTAGAATAAAGGAATGTATGCAGAAAATAAAAAAGAAAAAAAAGGAGAAGTCAGACTTCCCTTTTTTGTAAATTTCTAAAAACGATATCTTCCTATTCTTCTTCATTCTCTAAATCTTCAAAAAGATGCTGTACTTTTCCATTTTTCTTTTCCTCTTGAGGATCTTTTTGAGATTCATCAGAAACGATATTGAAAATTTTTGTTTGTTTCGTTGCTTTCTTATAACTTTGCCAAATAATCACGAATGCCCAGATCAATCCAGCCAATAATAACAATTGAGAGATAAAAGCCCAAACCGTCATATCAATCGTTCCAGAAACATCTTTTGCAATAGAAATCGTATCAACAATTCCCATAAATACACTCGTAATCACCCATAAAAGAGCAAAATCTACAAGAGGTTCATCTTCTCTAAGAGCAAAAAGATCGATAATTCTCTTTTTGAATTTTGCACTCATATTCCATCCCAAAAGAAAGAGAAGAGAAATCAGAATCACGATCAAAGATTTAATAAATTTTAGAGAAAGTAATCCATAAGTTTCAGCACTTCCAGAAATATGAGATATCTTTACGATAGGGAAAAATAAAAGAAAAAAAGCTAAAACAAATAAGTAGAGAATAAACCATTTTTTCGTATTATTATAGTTCATAAATCTGGTATACATTCTCTTACACCATTTTAAAGTACTCTCCAAATATTTTTTCATGCAAATACATAAGAAATAAAATTTCTATCTTTTTTGTACTATAATGATTTTCAAATATCTATCAAGATTAAAGTAAAAATTTTTATCCTAAAAGGTTTGGATCGACTTTCATACTCTCTTCAAGACTCTCACTCTGAAAGGAAAGAGCCGCATCTAAAAATAAATGTTCTTCAAGTTGTTCATTTGCTAATAATTCTACAGAATCCAAAAGTAAACTAAAAGAAAGTTCCTCATTCTGAATCAATTTCGAAGTATCCAAAAGAAAATAATATTCAATCTCTGTATCTTCAAGTAAAGGGGAAGCTTCAATGAGAAGAAGAAATTGAAGATTTTCACTTTTAAAAGAAGAATCAGCATCAAGAAACAGATTCTTTTCCAACTCTGCATTCCATAAAAGAAACGAATAATCTCCATAAAGATGATGTTCCATTTCTTCACTCTGAAATAACGGTGTCGCATCTAATGATAAATCCACTTCACTTTTCATCTTCACAAAATAAATAAAATTCCCCTCTTTACTAAAAAGATAAGAAACCTGACTATAAATGTTTCTTTTCCACCTTTTCTTTTCTTCCACAACATTTTTCTTCACGACAATATCCGAAAAGTTCACATTTAGGTTTAAATAATGCTTCTACAAGTAATTTCCATTCTTCAGAATATTGTTTCAATGCTTCGGCAACATCGTGAAAAAGTTCTCTATATTCCCAATACGCTCTCGTACACATTCTTTGATGCGACATATCTACTAAATTACGAAAATTGTGTTTACAAGTAATTTTTGTTGTCATTCCGAGAGGTAAAAGTAATGCACTGTCTTCTCTTGGAATCCCCATCGTTTCTAATTTTTTTGCTGATTGCTGAATCGTTTTCATCGTCGTTTTATAAAGGTCGAGAGCTTCAGGATTTTTTTCTAAGGTATGAGAAATAATATAATCAAATCCATCTTCATAATTAATATACCTTGTACTTGCTTGCAATCTCGTAGGAGCTCCCCCAATATGCGTATACCATTCTCTGATCACTCTTGCTGAATATCCATCTAAAATCATATACACATCAGGGAATTCTCGTGTTCTTCCATGTTCAGAATTGATACATCAAATTCCACGTTTATAATTTTTTGCTGGATCTTCGGTATCTGCTCCCCAACAAAACCCCGCATAACGTCCAATCATAGAAATTGGATCTTTACAAGTATCAGAACTAATGATTACTTTCCCCATGATTTATACATAAAAAATAAAACTTTTTTCTAAAGTAAATTTTATCATCCCATTTTCAAGATTTTTATCTTTAAAAACCACTCTACCTTGACATTTTCAAGAAAATCATTACAAGATATTCAGACTTTTATCTCTTTTTTTTAAAGATAATGGAACTTACTAATCTTATTACGATTCATTCTACAGAAGAATTTGATAAAGAAATCAAAAATTCTGACGCTGTTTTCGTCGATTTTTATGCAGAACGATGTGGACCTTGTAAAATGTTTGCTCCGATCGTGGATCAATTTGCAGAAAACCATGCTGATTGGAAAGTTTTGAAAATCGATGTCGATGAAAATGAAGAATTAGCAAGAAGATATGAAGTTTTTTCTATTCCTACACAAATCATTTTTGTAAAAGGAGAAATCAAATTTCAAAATGTAGGAGTTCGTTCTCTTGAAGATTTAGAAGATATTATCAAAGGAGAAGAGGAAACTCTTTAATTTATTTTAGTTTTGAGGAATGAGAATTAATGGAGAACGTCATGAATGGATGGATAGATTAGTAACTAATTGTTTTTCTAAATTGTTTTTTGGTATTCAGATTGCTGGTGCAATTTCCTGCACTCCTCAAGATCCTCTCTATGAAGATTTAAAGATTCAGGTTCCAGAATGAAAAGATCTTTATAGCGTAATTAAAGATAGTACAAGCCAAAGACTAAAAGATCAAGCCCAAAGAGATACTCTTATTATTGATTGGAATGATCCTCTAAATCAAGACATCATAAAATGAACTGCAAAAAAAATAAATGCAGAATTTTATCAAATATACAATCAAGAGATCAATAAAGATAAGAATTTTATTCTAACTATTCCGGAAGATAAAATTGGGAAAGAACTATCAAAAGCTCGATTCAATATTGTAAAGCTTTATAACGACCAATTAAAATATAATATTATGCTTCATCATGCCATTTATCATGATGGTATCCCTGACTCTACTGCTTGCAAAGAAATCGAAGAAGCTTATGAAAGAAATCCGGCATTATATCCACCATTGAAAGATATACAAAAACGAAAACTTAAACACATGGAAACCCAACAACATCAAGCTCAAAAAGTACAAGATAGAATATTATGACAACAAATACAAGCCTATCAAGCAAGAAGTGATACACATTCTCAAAGAAAAAAATAATTTCTTTCATAAAACTGAAATTTTCCCATCTTCATAAGTAAAAAAAGTATCCCATCAAGAATCGAACCTCACCCTACCCCTCTCCTTAGTAAGGAGAGGAAAATCACGAAGTGATGGGAGAGGTTATGAACTAAATAACTTATTTCTGTCACAAATCTCAAATTTTCCCGTATTCATTAGTGAAGAAGAAAGAAAATCCTTCAAAAAAAATTGACAAAGGAAACAAAGATCAACACGATAGAAATAACTTTTATTCTCTGCATTTTTGAATATCATGGAAGCAAACGAAACTCAAAAACCTAAAATCAAAAAACGAGATATTATCAAATATTATCGACAAAAAACGAAACCTTCCAAGAAACTTTTTTTCCTTGCAAATATTGTTTTTGCAATAAGTCGTTTCACAACTACCATTTTCCCAACCATGGTCTATACCCATATTATCGATATTATTGTAGATACAGAACTTCAAATAGATGAAGCTTTCAAAACCGCTATTGATTTTTTGCTCATTTGGGTAGGATTGAATATCATCAATATTCTTTCTCGTGGAATTTATCGAATCTTGGTGGCAAAATTTGAACATCGTACGGTCAGAGAAATTGCAAATGAATGTTTAGAATATCTTTTTCACAATTCATATAGATTCTTTTCTGAAAATTATACCGGAACACTCAATTCTGCAGTAGAAAGTTTAAAGGAAGGATATTACACGGTTTTGGAAGAAATTTTGCTCGTTATCATAGATGCTATTATCTATATTCCAAGTGTGCTTATTATCGTTTCACTTCAAAGTGTCTGGATCGGTCTGATTTTTCTTCTTTTTATCATTATTTATACGTTTCTTCAGATCAAGCTTTCCAAAAGAACAGAGAAATATTCGGTCGAAAAGAGTAAAGTGCAAAATGCCTTTTTTGGACAGCTTTCTGACATTTTTACCAATCAATTTAATATTATTACCTTTGCATCGACAAGGAGGGAAATTACCAATCTTCTCAAATTATACGATAAAGTAAATAAATCAAAACTTACCCAAATTATCAAAGAAGATCGAGTTCGTATCCTGTCTTCTTTATTCTATCTTGTTTTTTTCGCGAGTGTCATGTTGCTCGGAATTTACTATTATAAAGAGGGAGCGCTTTCGCTTGGAATTATCTTATTAATCCAACTTTATGCTTGAGATCTTCAAGAGATGATCGAATGGTTTACCGAAACCTTCCAAGTGATGAATGATAGTCTTTGAGAAGCAACTCCTATGATTGAGATTCTCAATACTCCACATGAAATCGTCGATAAAACAGAAAAAAAATTAAAAGTCTGAGCATGAAAAATCGAATTTCAGGACATCACGTTTGGATATTCTAAGGACGTTAAGGTCTTTGAACATTTTGATCTCAGAATCAAACCAGGAGAAAGAATTGCTCTTGTCGGACAATCGGGAAGTGGAAAATCAAGCATAACGAAGTTATTATTCAGATTTTTTGATCTTTTTGAAGGAAAAATTACGATCGATGATCAAGATATTTCTCAAGTTACGCAAGAGAGTTTGAGAAGTCAAATTTCTCTCGTTCCGCAGGATGTGATTTTATTCCACAGATCATTGAAAGAAAATATCTGTTACGGAAATCCCAAAGCAACGGAGGAAGAAATGATTTCTGCCTGTAAAATGGCAAGATGTTACAATTTCATTTCTAAACTTGCACAAGGATTCGATACTCTCGTTGGAGAAAGAGGAATCAAACTTTCCTGAGGAGAAAGACAAAGAGTCGCCATCGCAAGAGCCATTTTGGAGAATAAAAAAATCCTCGTACTTGACGAGGCCACTTCTGCTCTTGATAGTGAAAGTGAAGTTTTAATCCAAGAAGCAATGGAAGAAGTCATGAAAAATAAGACCTGTATCGTCGTTGCTCACAGACTTTCCACAATCAGAAAAATGGATAAAATCGTAGTGATGGAGAAAGGAAAGATTATCGAAAAAGGAAGTCATAACGAATTACTCCATATCAATGGAACGTATGCAAAATTATGGAATCTTCAGAGTGATGGATTTATCGGTGGAGACGACGAAATCAAAAAACAAGACCAATAATTCTTATTTACTTATCTTATATCATGAATACAACAACAAAAATACCTTCTAAAGCTCCAGACATCGAAATCTCTAATCGAGATATTTTTCTCTATTTTTGGAATCATAATATTAATCAAAAAGGAAAATTCCTTCTCGTGATTTTGACCAATCTAACCGTTATCGGATGTGGAATTCTTATTCCCAAAATGTACAGTAAAATTGTTGAAGTTGCGAATAATACGGAGCTGCTTTCTGGAGAAATTGCATCTGCACTTTCAGGAATCGTCGGAATCATTTGTCTTTTAGAAGTCATTAAGCTTTTTGTTGATTTTCTTGGAGAAATTATTTTTTGGAAAGTGATTCTTCAAGTAAGAACTGTTCTCACTAAAGATATTATGTATTATACCTTGGGACACTCTTATACGTTTTTTTCGAATCATTTTTCGTGAGCTCTCCTCGCTAAAAATAAAAAATTTCTCGGAGCAGAAAGAGATTTTATGAGGATCTTTTTCAAGATTTTCAATACTCTTACCTTTGTAACGGGAATTTTAGCAATTGTCTTCAGTGAAAGTTGGCAGATTGGACTTTGTTTTCTTGCATTCACGATTGCATACTGTATTACAGCTTATTTTATCTTCAAAAGAGAACAAGTTCGAGAAGAGAAGAGACAAGAATTACAATCTCAAGCATCAGCGATCCTTTCTGACACGATTACGAATAATATGAATGTTTTGACCTTTGCTTCTCATCAAAAGGAATTGGATCACTATGATAAAAAAATGCAAGAGCGACAAACTTGTTTTGAAAAAAGAGATTTTATTCATCAACAGCACTCGTTTATCATTAGGTTTGTAACCTATCTTTTTAGACGATTAATTTTCTTTTTATCTCTCCGATTCCGAAAAAACGGAGAACTTTCTCCAGCAATCGTGCTCCTTGCTTTTACGTATGTACAACAGTTAGATTGGAAATTGGAGATCGTCTGGATTTTGAAAATGATCAATCATTTTATTGGAGCGACGAAAGAAATGTTAAAAATTCTCAACACTCCACACGAAATTGTTGATAAAACAGAAAAAAAATTAAAAGTCTGAGCTTGAAAAATCGAATTTCAGGACATCACGTTTGGATATTCTAAAGACGATAAGATTTTTGAACATTTTGATCTCAGAATTAAACCTTGAGAAAAAGTCGCACTTGTTTGACAGTCTGGAAGTGGAAAATCAAGTTTAACAAAGTTATTATTCAGATTTTATGATCTTTTTGAGGGGAAAATTACGATCGATGATCAAGATATTTCTCAAGTGAGTCAAGAGAGTTTGAGAAGTCAAATTTCTCTCGTTCCGCAGGATGTGATTTTATTCCATAGAAGTCTAAGAGAGAATATTTGTTACGGAAATCCCAAAGCAACGGAAGAAGAAATGATTTCTGCTTGTAAAATGGCAAGATGTTACGATTTCATCTCTAAACTTGAACAAGGATTCGATACACTCGTTGGAGAAAGAGGTATTAAACTTTCCTGAGGAGAAAGACAAAGAGTTGCAATTGCAAGAGCTATTTTGGAAAATAAAAAAATCCTCGTACTTGACGAGGCAACTTCTGCTCTTGATAGTGAGAGTGAAGTCTTAATCCAAGAAGCGATGGAAGAAGTCATGAAAAATAAAACCTGTATCGTCGTTGCTCATAGACTTTCAACGATCAGAAAAATGGATAAGATCGTGGTAATGGAGAAAGGAAAGATTATCGAAAAAGGAAGTGATAATGAACTATTGAATTTGAATGGAACTTATGCGAGATTGTGGAATCTTCAGAGTGACGGATTCTTGGGAGGGGAGTAAAATAAAAAATCAGCTTTTACACTGATTTATTATTTTCTGATTGTAATGATGAATATACTTCTTGAAACTCTTCATCCGACATGTTATTATATTCAATCATCTTAACCGTATTACAACGACCTTTCATCATTTTCCATCTTTCTAACTTAATTTGTTTCGCATTTAAATGTTTAAGATGTCGAGCATAGAATTTCCGTCATTGTTGTTGTAATTGTTTTAAACGATCAAAATCTAATGCTAATTCTTCACTCCAAAAATCATGCGACACCTCTTTCAAATCCCATGGAACAATGCCTAACTGCTTCTTTATTTCTTCTATATTTTCTAAAATTTGTTTTTTATTTTTTTTAATTTTTCATAAAGTTCCATCCAAAATAGACATTTCGTCTGGTTCTAATCAAGCATTTTTTAAATCTTTTAACAAATTAAACTCAAACTCAGTATTTTTTAAAAACAACTCACATGTTCGGCATGTAATATCTAAATAACGACATTTCTCCACTTTTGACCGATCAATCTTATTAATATTTTCCTTTTTATATAGAAAATAAATATTCTCCATTGTTAAATTAGGGTAAGCTTTTTTAAGTTTTTCTACTAAATTAAAATTAATTTCAAAATCGTCGAGACCTTTCATGTGATTTGTTTTGAATGATTCATTGTTCAATCCCATCTCTAAAAGACGATCATAGTTTGATTTGTCTTTCAAGATATCAACTCATTCTTGATTTGTTGTAGATTTTATGGAAGCCATTTTTCACATTCTGTGAAACATTTTTTTACGTATTTCCATTGCTTTATTAGGAGTATTTTTCATCTCTCTTGCCTTATAATCTAAAACAGTCCTTTAAAATCACCAGACTATTGACAATTATAAAGATTGATATATATATATGCAAATTTTTAAAAACTTTTTTCAGTAAATAGATCTCTTTAAATAAAAAAAGGACGAGGCAAAGCTCCGTCCTGATAGATTCTTAAAAGAAGAATCAGATTTTTTTATCTTTTTTACTAATGTACTTGTCCTTTTTTCTCTAAAACTCCATTTAATGCAGTTCCTAACGTTGCAATTCCTTGAAGATCAGCAGGAACTACGATTTTTGTAGATCTTCCTTCAGAAAGTGATTTTAAAGCTTCAAATCCTTTCAATCTCAAAACAGATTCATCAGCTTGAGATTCTTTCAACATTTTAAGTCCTTCAGCTTCTGCAGCACGAAGCATTCTAATTCCATCAGCCTCAGCTTGTTTAATTTTAATCATTGCTTCAGCTTCTCCGGCAGCGATACGAATTTTTGACTCTTTATCTGCTTCTGCTCTCAAAATAGCACTTTCTTTTTCTCCTTCAGCAATAAGAATACTTGATTTCTTTTCTCCTTCTGCTTGAAGAATCTTCTCACGTCTTTCACGCTCTGCCCTCATTTGTTTTTCCATAGCCTCTTGAATATCCCTTGGAGGAATAATATTTTTCACTTCGACACGGTTAATCTTGATTCCCCAAGGATTTGTGGCTTCATCAAGGATTGCACGCATATTCGTATTGATAATATCTCTCGATGTCAAAGTTCCATCAAGTTCCAATTCTCCAATAAGGTTTCTCAATGTTGTTGCAGTCAGATTTTCAATGGCATTGATAGGTCTTTCCACTCCATACGTATAAAGTTTAGGATCCGTAATTTGAAAATAAACCACGGTATCAATTTGAATCGTTACATTATCTTTGGTAATCACGGGTTGAGGAGGGAAATCTTTCACAATCTCCTTCAAAGTAACATTATTAGAAACCTGATCGATAAAAGGGATTTTAAAATGGATTCCATTATTCCAAGTTTTCAAATACGATCCCAATCTCTCAATAACATAGGCTTTAGCTTGAGGAACAATTCTTATCGTAGAAATAAGAAGAATCACAAAAACTCCAACCACATACATCCATACTTCCATTTTGATAATCATAAAAAATAAAGATACTTTTATATTATGTTTTCTAGAAGAAAATCAAGAGAAACAGCAAAGAAAACAAAAAAAGGATAAGTACTCATACCTACCCTTCTTTCTATTAGTTTTCTGAAGATTCAGAGTTTTCTTCTGTTTCTTCAATATTTTCAGAAACATTTTCCCCATTACCTTCTTCTGTTTTTTGTGAAATAGCTTCCTTTGAACTTTCTTCAGAATCTTGTTTTACTGCAAATAAACTGTCTTGCATTTTTTCTTCTTTCTTTTTTTCTTCTTTATATTTCGTATTTTCTTCTTTTTCTTCCCAAGGACGATAAATAATATCGATATGTTGATCTACCATTTTTGCAAGAGGAGTTTCTGGTTCATCGAGATGAATATCATTTGAATGAAGAGTAATTAATTTTCCGTCATCAAATCTAATTCTTACAGCTCCTTCAATGATAGAAATGGCTCCTTCAAGTTTTTCATTTCCTGTCATAACGACTTGTCCTTTCTTTGCTCTTTTTCGCATTTTCAAATCTTCAAGAGAAAGAAGTTTTCCATTTTTATCGGAATAGATGAGAATAAATGGTTCATCTTTATGAAGGAACATATTTACAACTTGATCTCCTTCTTGAAGTTCGATCGCTTTCACTCATCAAGCAGATTTTCCTGTAGGTCTTACATCATCAGTTTTGAAAAGCAACATTCGACCTTGTTTTGTGATAACTCCAAGATTTTCTCCATCATTTACTGCTTCAACTTTTACGATTTTCTCGTTGTCGGAAAGGTTCATCACTGTTGTTGGAAATTTCTTGAATGAAAGAATCAGATTTTTATCGATTTTTTTGATATTATTCTGATCTGTTAAGAATACGAGATAATCATAGGCATAATGAAGAGTCTTCGCAAAAACAATCTTTCCTTTCAATCCAAAATGTTTTTTGAGGTTGATAGAAGGTTTTGCCATAGTGAGTCCTCCAAAATCTTTCAATCTCTGCACCACCAATTCTCCGATATCTGTAATAATAATGAGTTTATCTTGATTGTGTGTATAGATAAGGTCAAGAGTTTCTTCAGGAATTACTTGGATTCTTGATTGATAAAGAACTCTGAGAGAGTAATCATTTCCAATCCAACAAATCACATCTTCTTTGATTTTGTCAGCTTGAGCTTGGAGATCTTTGATACTTCCTGAAATATTATACACACTTGTGTCATCAGAAACTTCTGTTAATCTATCGTCTCCATATTTTTCTTTCATCACCGTGAATTCATCCTCAATCACTTCATCAAGTCTTTCAGGATTATTGATAATTTCTGTAAGTTCTTGAATTGCTTGTTTTCTTTCTTCGATTTCATCTAAGACTTTCTGAATTTCAAGTCCAACCAAAGATTGAAGTTTCATATTCAAAATATATTCAGACTGTTCATCAGAGAAATCAAATTGATTCATCAAATTTTCTTTAGCCTCCGCTCTGCTATTGGATCCTCTGATCGTTGCAATTACTTCATCGATGATGTCGATCGCTTTATGCAATCACTCCAAAATATGAAGTCTGTCTTGATTTTTCTTAAGTTGAAAGAGCGATCTTCTCATTACCACTTCTCTTCTGAACGTTACAAATTCCATCAAAAGATCTTTAATATTGAGAGTTCTTGGTTGACTTCCTTTTTCTACAAGAGAGACATTATTGATATTGAAATTGGTCTGGAGATCCGTGAATTTATAGAGTAATATGAGGACTTCTTCAGGATTTATCTCTTTTTTTAGATAAAGCACGATTCTATTTTTATTTTTACTACTTACATCTCTTACATCCGTAATTCCTTCAATTTTTTTATCAACGACAAGTTCTCCAATTCTTTGAACTAAAGAAGCCTTATTGACACTATAAGGGATTTCATCGATAACGACAACCTGTTCTCCGTCAAGCATTTCTGTATGAGTCTTTCCACGAACGACGATTGCTCCTTTCCCTTTTCTGTATACTTCTTTAATATTCTCAGGATCGAAAATTATTCCTCCAGTAGGAAAATCTGGACCTTTGATGATCTCCATAATTTCATCGACAGAAACTTCATAATTTTTCGTCATTTCTTGTTCCTGTCCTTGTTCATTGATATATTTTTCTACAGAAGGCTTTCCTTCTTTCTGTAAAAGCAAAATCGCCGCATCAAGTACTTCTCTAAGATTATGAGGAGGCATGTTTGTCGCCATTCCAACGGCAATTCCCATCGTTCCATTACAGAGATGATTTGGAAATTTGGTAGGAAGAACACTTGGTTCTTTACGCGTCGCATCAAAGTTATCTAACCATTCAATGGTATCTTGATCGATATCTCTCATCATTTCTTCTGCAAGTTTGGTGAGTCTTGCTTCTGTATACCTCATGGCAGCCGGACTATCTCCATCGATAGAACCAAAGTTTCCTTGTCCATCTACTAAAGGATATCTCATTGCCCAAGGTTGTGAAAGTCTTGCCATGGCATCATAAATTGAAGAATCTCCATGAGGATGATATTTTCCCATTACCTCTCCGACAATCGTTGCAGATTTTTTATGCTTTTGATTGAAAAAATTTCCCATCTGTTGCATAGAAAAAAGGATTCTTCTTACTACAGGTTTTAGTCCATCTCTCGTATCTGGCAAGGCACGAGAAATAATTACTGACATTGAATAATCAATATACGACTGTGAAATCTCCTTTTCAAGAGGATGATTATTCTCTTTCCCTGTCGTTGGTAATAATTCAGTTTCTGACATATTTCTTTGAAAGATAAAAGCTTATTTTTCTGTAGTATATGAAAAGAAGCCGTTTTTTCAAGTTTTACAATTTGACATTTTAGAATATGATGTATAAATAGTTTTATAATAAAAAAAAGAAGAAAAGTCTGAATTTTCCTCTTATTTTCTTTACAAATTCATTAAGAAACCATTAAATCAAGGAACAATCTCTCCCATGAGACTCATGCTCCAAAATTTTCTGATTTTTGTTTTGCTTGAATCCATTTTTGAGCTTCTTCGATTTTTCCTTTCTTTAAGCAATAAGAAATCCAAGTATCTACAAAATCAATCACTCCCCCACTTTCAATAACGTTCTGAAAATAGTTTTGTAAAGTATAAAGAGGAACTGTAGTTTGATTTCAAAGGTTCAAAAAAAGGCCCTTTAAAGAATCTGAAAGCTCTTTTTGTTTTCAGATTTTTTCTACAAAGGAAAGAAAAATGCCTGGTCTTCCCATCGCCATTTCCAATAAAATAGTGATCAATTCAGGATTTTGAGGAAGTTTTCAAGAAGAAATCTCATGCATAAATTGTTGCATTTCTTCATCAGAAAGTTGAGAAAAATGAAGGACAATCGCTCTCGACAAAATCGTTGGTAAAATCTGAGTTTCCTCTTGTACAGTAGCAATAATCACTCTTTGAGGAAGAGGTTCTTCTAACGTTTTTAATAAAGCATTCATCGCTGCTCATCAAGTAGATTTATTTGCCCTTTCTAAATTTTCAATGAGGACCATTTTTTTATCTCAAAAAGGTGCTGTTTGAAGCCACTCTGTCATTTCTCTCACTCAAATATTGGGATATTTTTCCCCTTCAGTATCAGAATACTCCTCATCAGAAGAGTCAGAATTTTCTTCTTTTTTCTTTTTGGAAGATTTTGAAACAAATTCATTACTTTTATTAATTTCAACAGGAATTCCATGGACTTTTCCGATCAAATCTGAATAATCTTTCAAATACAAAAAATCGTTAGGATAAAAGTCTCAGAGAAATTTTTGAATTAATGCTTGTGCATGGGAAGATTTACCGATTCCACGAGGTCCTACAAGGATAAAAAAAGGAACTCCTTTCCCTTTTGTAAAAAATTGTTCAAGATATTGTAAAAGTGTTTCGACGATTTTTTGATTTCCATATAACATGATACGAAAAAGAGGATAAAAAAAGAGAGAAAAGTCTGATTTTAAAAGGATTTTCGTAACCTTTCGATAAAGTAATTGTACTTATTCTTGAAATTTAATCAATAATATTTATTATAAAAGCAATCGTATTTTTATTGATTTATAAAAAGTACTTATGAAAACTACATTAACGATTATTTTAGCTGTTATTTGTGTTATCCTTATTGGATCTATTTTATTAATGATGCCAAAAAAAGGAGGAATCTGAATGGGAATTGGTGGAGCTTCAAGTATGAGTGGGTCAAACGAATATGGAAGCAAGAAAACAATGGAGGGAAAACTAAAGAAAATTGCAACTGTAGCTGCTATTCTTTTTGTTGGAATTAGCCTCTTTTTACCATTTGTAGATTAATATGTACACCCCGTACGAATCAAGTACTGTAAAAAGATTTTTTAAATACCTCTTTGGAATCGCAATTATTCTTCGAATCTTGAGTGGATTTGTTATTTGATATCTGTATCTTCGTTCTACAGGTGCTCAAGAAAGTAAAAAATGATGAACGTTTGTGGAAGGGATTTTTGGGCAAATCTCTTATTTACCGTATTTAAAAAATGATCCTCAAAGTGTTTTTTATCAAAGTTTTCTCTTTAGAAGCTGTTTAAATCCTTATGAAAAGGATGAGGGAGGAAATCTAAAGAGCGATCTTTGTAAGGTCTATACTGAAAATAATAAAAATTATGTATTGAAGATTATCGATGAAGAAGCTACTTGGTCTGATGGAACTCAAGTAACGATTGATGATATTTTCTTTACGTATGATGAAATTATTCGTCAAAATAAGTGGGGAATTAATTCTCTTAATGCTTGGAATGGAATTACGGTTGCTCTTGAAAATGGAAAAATTAAAGTTGAATTTCCAACGGAAAGTAAAAGTAACATTCTTTTCTTTACCAATGCAATTCTTCCTAAATATGTTTTACAACAAAGTAGCTTAGAGGAATATAGAACAGATTTTTCTTTAGCTCCTGTCATCAATGGTTGTGCAACGATTATGCCGCAAAATAAAGATTTGAATAGTTTGATTTTCAATGTTACGAATTGTTCAAATACCAATTTTGCCTACTATCAAATCAAAAATTATGAATCGTTTGATAAGTTTGTAGAAAATAAAGGAAAGGATATTGTCGATATTTACGAATCTCTCTATGAACTAAAAGGATATACCAATAAAAACATTCTGACTTCTAACCTTGTTTGAATTTTCTTCAATACCAATTCTGAAAAACTGAAAGTAAGATTGAGAAGAACGTTGGGAGGATTAATCCATGCTCAGTTTTATACCGGAAATTATCAAGATTTTATCCAAAAATATGAAGGAGAATTTCTCAATGAATATTATAGTAATGGGGAAAATATCCAAGAATTTATCAATCGTATGTCATTAACAGAAACAGGAATCAATACGATTGATCTTCAAGATAGTGGAGCAAAAGAACTTCCTGCAACAATTTCCGTAAATGGAGTAGATAGAAAATTTGTATTCTTCATCGAAAAACCTAAAGAAGCAAGAAATCTAGAAATTAAATTTAGTAATGAGTTTACCGGAATTGAAATTAAAGCTCCTGATGGAAGCGTCTTCTCTCCTAAAGGATATAAAAGCGAGGATAAAAAAGTGATTTATAAGCTTTCTCCTGATGGAAATCTGAAAATTGGTTCAAATCAATACACAGTAAATGGAACGATTAAAGGAAAAACGTATACGATTGCAAGTATTGATATTTATGTTTTTGAACAATATACGAAAGTTTCAGAAGAAAATAATTGGAAAATCAATGTCTTGTATTATGGTGATAGTATTTCAACGTTTATCGTCCAGCAATTGAAGAAGATCTTCCAAAATGCCAATATTCTCAATAATTTTATTTTTGAGGAAGTTTATACTCCTGAAGAATTAGAGGGGAAATTGCTTATGGGAACTTACGATATGTATATTGGAAGTATTAATCTTGGGGTAAAATCTGATATTTTGACGATTTTTGGAACGGATGAATCTTTAATCAATCCTTCAAAATATAGGAATCCTCTCCTTACTTCTTATATCAAAACTTATCAAAAAGAAGGAAATGAAAAAGTGAAAGAACAAATTAATATTCTTTTAGCTCAAGATATGCCACTTGTTCTTTTAGGAAATACCTATAATTCCGTAAAAGTAAAGGACAAAATTGCAGAGAAAATCTTCTCTTGAACGAATGTTTTGAATGAAGATACTTGGAGATATGAGATTTATCATAACTATTCTTTAATCAATAATGTTCGTATTGATTGGAAAAATGCTTTTAAATGGGAGAATTTTTCAAATTATCTTTCTGGAGAAATGAAGGATTTGAGAGAGCTTCGAAATAAAAGAAAAGAAAAAAATACTGATCCTTTCTCTTGATTAGTCTTAGGAACTTGAGAAATTGCTACTCCTTCTGTTACGATTGAAGAAACTTCTGAAGAAACAACAAGAGAAACTACTGAAGAAGAGAGCAATACTGAAACTGAAGAAGATACAGAAGAACCTAGTCAACCTGTAAAAACGTTAGATGAATTGGTAACTCAGAATTAAATCAGATTTATTTTACTTTTTTAAAAGGATAATAATGAATGTATCGATAGAAACTGTAATTCCTTATCTCTATACGGCTATTATTCTCCTTTTTTCTATTGGGCTTCATGAATATGCTCACGCTCGAAGTTCGTATAAATTGGGAGATCCAACTCCAATGTTACAAGGAAGAGTAACCATGAATCCCTTTAAACATTTGAGTATTCTATGATTTTTAGCGATTTTTTTTATTGGATTTGGGCGAGGAAAACCAGTACAAATTAATCCAGGATATTATAAACATCCCTTTAGAGATGAATTGATTAGTTCAATGGCAGGTCCTTTGATGAATTTTTTTCTTGCTTTTCTAAGTGCGTTATTACTTTTCTGATATAATCGACTTATTGACACTTCTCTTCAAGATCTTATGATGGGACAATTTGATTTGGTAACGATTTTTTTGTATTATGCTACGATTATCAATATTTCTCTTGCGGTCTTCAATCTTCTTCCCATTTATCCGCTTGATGGATATAGATTGATAGGAGTTTTTTCGAAAGATGCCTATAATCGAATGAGAAATCATGCAAATATGATTATGATTATTTTCTTGATTTTATTGATGGTGCCTGGAAATAATCTTATTTCTGATATTGTTCTCACGGTCAGTGAAAAGATTTATCATGTGTTTTTTGTGCTTTTTAGTTTTATCTTTTATTAATTGATTTTATTCCCTGAATCATTATACTACCTTGAATAGAATCAGATTTTTATACCTTTTTTCAAAAGATGCTTGATAAATTGCAAAGAATTATCGAAAAATATGAATCACTTAGGGATGAAGCTTTGAAGCCTGAAGTTTTTCAAGATATGGAAAAATCAAAAACGATCAATAAAGAACTCGCAAGTCTTGAAGATACGTATAATATTGCCGTAAGTTATAAAAAAGTCTTAGAAAGTCAGACTGCTACAGAAGAACTCTTGAAAACGGAAACGGATCCCGATCTTCTTGCAATGGCTCAGGAAGAATTTGATCAGAATAAACAGGAGATTGAAAGGCTCGATAAAGAGCTTACGATCGCGCTTTTACCAAAGGATCCAAATGATGATAAAAATATTTATCTTGAGATTAGACCTGCAGCTTGAGGAGATGAATCAGGACTTTTTGGAGCAGAACTTTTGAAAATGTACCTTGCGTATGCTCAGAAAAAAGGACGAAAACCTGAAATTATCGAAGAACAGCTTAGTGATATCGGTTGAGTAAAATTTGTGATGGTAAAAATTTCTGGTAAGAGTGTGTATTCGTTGATGAAATTTGAGTCATGAGTGCATAGAGTTCAGAGAATCCCTGATACAGAATCTCAAGGAAGAGTGCATACTTCGACCGTTACTGTTGCGGTAATGCCAGAAGCTGAGGATGTGGATATTCAAATTGATATGAAAGATATTGTAATGGATACGTATGCTGCTTCTTCAAATGGAGGACAAAATGCCAATAAAAACCAGACTTGAGTAAGAATTCACCATATTCCAAGTGGACTGATTGTAAATATCGGAGATAGTAAATCACAAATCCAAAATAAAGAAAAAGCTTTTGCGGTGCTTAAATCAAGACTTTATCAAATCGAACTTGACAAAAAACAAGCAGAAGAAAAAGAAATGAGAGGAAATCAGATTGGAACAGGAGATAGATCTGAAAAAATTAGAACGTATAACTTTCCACAAGATAGAGTAACGGATCATCGTATCCACGAATCTTGGTCAAATCTTCCTAATATTATGGCGGGAAATATCGACGAGATTATGGATAAATTAGTCCTTGAAAATCAAACGAAACTTTTGGAATCAAGTATGAAGGGAGAGTAAAATCTCTCTTTTTATCAATAAAAAAAGAGTATGAAAAAAGATAAAAAGTCTGATTGTCTTTCCTTGAATAGGATAGATCTTTCAATAGCTTGAGTCGTGAAAGAGGTTGATGTAGATGCATTATTGGAAAAGATTCCTCAATTTAAAGGGGATTATCTTTTTTTAAATCATTTCGACATTTTAACCGATGAACAAGCAAAAAAGATTGCTCAATTTTCGGGGAAACATCTCTATTTTGAATGTAGGTGTTTAAAAGAGATTACTGACATCCAAGCACAATATCTTGCAGATTTTAAAGGAGAAACTTTACATATTAATCTCGAAAAACTCACGAATCATCAAGCACAAATTTTATCTACTTTTCATGGGAAAAATTTAGAATTACGGTGACTTTCAAGATTAACGGATACTCAAGTTCAGTATCTTTCGAAATTTAAAGGAGAATATCTGTATATAGGAAATATGAAACATATTACAACCACTCAAGCTTTTTATTTTTCCCAGTTTCAGGGGGAATGTTTACTTTTAACTTCTCTTACTTCTTTAACCGATCTTCAAGCAAAATATCTTTCCTATTTCGAAGGAAAAAATATTTATGTATTAGGTTTAAAACAAGTGAGTGATAAACAAGTTGAATATTTTTCTAAAAAGAAAGGAGTTTTTCTCTTGAAAAAAGAAATTGTATCAGAACATCAAAAAGAAATATTAAAATAATATCTAAAAATACACTTATGAACTAGTAAAATTACAATCTCATAAAAAAAGTGTAAAAAAATTTGCAAAAGAAAAAAAATCTGACTATAATAATAACGTCATTGAAGATGAAGAACAAAAAACTTCAATGAAACGAAGGAGATCATTAGCAGAGTATGTTACACGAAAAGAACATCTTTAACCTTTTATTTCTCTTGTTGAGACTAAACCATAAGGTTTCAATACTACTCTTGATTGATAATCACAATTGAGAGGAATCTTAATACTTAAGAACAAGGAAATGAAAGCAGTCTTCGTCTAAGAGCATTATGAAGAGTAAATGACTTTTAGGGGTATTCATTTGTAAAACAATGGAGAAAGGGAGATTGATTGAGAAAAAAGGTTCTTTGGAAAATGTTCAGAAGATATTTCGCTTTAAAACGATGAGATTTGAGAAGAAAACTTTCCCTTCTTTGAGTCTGACCTGTTATGGAATAGTCTTCACCAAAGGAATACTCCTCTCAAGAGTAAAGAAAGGCTTTTCAATTCGTCTTTGGAGGTAAAGATTTTACTGAAAAAAGAAAGATTTTCAGAGATCTGTCTTTACGATAAGATCAGTCATTCTGAACGAAGTGAAGAATCTTATTCAGATCTTTCATGATAGTTCAATATGACTTTCTAAAACTTTAACTTCTCTTTATGAAAATGTCCTCGGACAGCATAAAGATAAACAAACTAGGAATTTGTTATCTCAGGGAACTCTTGTATTTAGGATAGCCTAAACCGTGAGATACGTTATACTGAAAAGGTATAAATGCGGTTAAAATCGACAGTGTAAGATACTCGGTCTTTAGTAGGAAAGAACGAGAGGATCTTTCAGATTTACTCTCTTTTTTTTATTTTTTTACTAGTTACCCGCTTCACAGCGATAATCCTTACAGATCACTTTTTCAGGTAATGCCATACATTTATAATCACAGTGCTCTTTCGCATGTTGCGTATAGACCTCAAAAAGATTTGAAACGATATTCTCATATCTCTTATGGATAAATTGATGACATCCAAATGGACAAATTCACTGTTTTACAGTACAGTCTTCATCAACTTCACAATAATTATAACGATCAAGAAGTTCACGAACTTTAGTCTCACTGACATACTCATGGACTTTCAGACTTTTGATCTTTTTTACTTGATAATAATGATTTCCGGCTCCAGCATCAATGCCCTCAAGTTCTCACTCAAAAGCAATGGTATTTCAAGGAATGGAATCTAAATCTGGTAAATATTGTTCCCAAGTACCAGAAGCGAAAAAAAGATGATCAGAATGATCCTCATAACTTTGATGAACTGCAAGAGTTCCTTCTTCAATAGGATACCCGCTCATGTCTGGTCCAACTCCAACGATTTCGTAAAATTTGAGATCAGGATTTTCTCTCACTTCTGTAACGACACATCCAGACACGATAAGACAAGAAAAAAGAGCTAAAAAGCTGAATAAAAAGGATTTTTTCATGGTAATATCACGTAAAAAATAAAAAGGATTTATTATTCTGCTAACATTTTCTTTTTCCAATCTTCCAAAATACGATTGAGATAGACAATATTATGCAGTCCAAGGAGAATTCCTCCAAGCGTTTCTTTTTCTCTCAAAAGATGATGAAAATACGCTTTCGTAAAACATCTACAAGCATAACAATCACAATTGCTCGTCAAAGGAGTGAAATCTTTTGCAAATCTTGCATTGGTGATTTTGATATTTCCTTCATCAGAAAAGATAATTCCATGTCTTCCAAGTCTGGTTGCACTTACGCAATCAAACATATCGACTCCTTGTTCGATTCCGAAAAGGAGGTCTTCAGGAGTTCCTACTCCCATCAAATATCTCGGTTTATCTTGAGGTAATTTTGGAGCCGTATAAGCAACGACTTCTTGCACTTTTTCTTTTTCTTCTCCCACACTGACTCCTCCGATTGCGATTCCATCTCTTGCTAAAGGCGAAAGAAAATCAATAGATTGTTGTCTAAGATCTAAAAACGATCCTCCTTGCACAATAGGAAATAACACTCCTCTTGCTTGTTCATATTTTTCTTGAAAATAATCATACGCTCTTTTCGCCCAACGATGTGTCATGTGCATTTGTCTTTCGACTCTTTTTTTCTCTTCATTTCAAGGAGAACAGACATCTAACACCATCATAATATCAGATCAAAACTCAATCTGCGTATCGACAACATTTTCAGGACTGAAAAAATGTTTACTTCCATCATAAGGAGAACTGAATTTCACTCCATCTTCCGTAAGTTTAAGCTTTACTTTATGAGGGAAATTTCCATCGCCTTTATTATTGAGTCAAAGCGAAAAAACTTGGAATCCTCCACTATCCGTGAGAATAAGTCCGTCTTTTCGATTTTCAAATTGATGAAGTCCTCCTGCTTCTTTGATCAATTGACTTCCAGGATGAAGATACAAGTGAAAAGTATTTGCGAGGATAAGTTTGATTGGTTCGATATTTTTCCCGATATAATGCGGATCCCTCAAAAGATCTAAAATCATTCCTTTGATCGTTGCTTTTGTTCCAACCGGCATAAAAATAGGAGTTTGTAAGGTTACTCCATTGAGAGTGATTTCTCCTACTCTGGCATTTCCTCTTTGTTTTAAGATTTTAAACTGTAATTTATGATCCATCGATATTTTTAAGATTAAGAGTAAATAGTTTTCTTCTCATGAGGTACTTTTCTATTCCAAAACCGCGATATCCTCAATATGGTGTGTATGAGGAAAGAGATCTACCGGTTGCACTTCTTTACAAGTGAATCCTTTCTCGATAAAAAGTTCGATATCTCTTGCCATCGTCACTGGATTACACGAAATGTAAAGCAGTTTGAAAGGATATTCTTTTTTGAGATTAGCGATTCGATCGATAACATTCGGATGAAGTCCTTCTCTTGGAGGATCGATGACAACCACTCAGAGGTTATTGATTTTTTCTTGAAGTTCTGGAAAATTTGCTAACGCTTTTTCAGCAGGAGAAGCAACGAAAAATGATTGTTCATCGAGTCCATTAATTTTTGCGTTATGTCTAGCGTCAATAATCGCGTCTTCCACGATTTCAATTCCTACGAGTTGAGTGTCAGATTTTTTCTCTTTTTGGGCTAATTTAAGCAGAGAAAGTCCGATACTTCCAGCTCCACAATAGAGATCTAAAATATTTCCTTTAAAACTTCCAAGTATTTTAAAAGCAGTGGAAAAGAGTTTTTCAGCTCAAAAGGTATTAGTCTGGAAAAAAGAAAAAGGAGAAATTCTGAAGGTAATGGCCGTTTCGTCCGTTTCTTCTCAGAAATGAAGTTCTTCATGGATTACCCCTTCTCACCAGAAAATACTCGGTTCTGACTTATCATTTTTTACCGTATCGGAAAGTCCTGCATTATTGGTAATCACGAAAGTCGTCAATTTTTCTTTCAAAAAAGGATCAGATTTAAACTCTTGCAAAAGAGTATTTCGAAGTTCAGAAGTCTGAGCATTTAGATTATCAAGAGAAACGGAAAGATTAACCATCAATTGATGGGTATGCACTCCCTCACGAACTACTAAATGACGAAAAAAACCTTGATGCGTCTTCTGATCGTAAATAGGCAATCAGGATTCTTTACACTTTTTTTTAAAATATCAGTACAAAGCATTTGCCTCCTCAGAGATAAGTCCGCAACGATCAACATCAATAATTTTGCTAAATTCTCCTTGTTTATGAAACCCGCAGTTCCAAGGATCATAAAGTTTATATTTTACGATCCCTTGTTTTTCAATTTCTTCGTCTTCAACTCCTTGTTTATGAAGTTTACGATATTCTTCCGTCTGCTGAATGTATGGTCAGAAGCTAAATTCAATCTTATTTCTATATCCTCTTTGTAAAGGAGAAGAAAGAATGGGTAAAAATCTAATCGGATTTTCTTTGGTGATTTTCTTGAAAGAGTCCTCCACCAATTGTTGTTTGATCTGTAATTGTTTTTCATAATTGATCATCTGCCATTTACAACCTCAACATCAAATTTTACTGGTTCCTTCATTGATCGCACTTTCTCCCTTAGCAATGTAATAATGCGGACAGAAAATCTCTCCATCAGAAAAATCCTCATCATATTTTTTCGTTTCCAAAATATGTGCTTCGATGTAGTCTTTTCTTCTTTTTACCACGGTTAAATCGACGATACTTCCCGGTAAAGCTCCCCCTTTGATAAGAATTTTCTTTCCATCAGGCATAGAACCGATTCCAATACCTCCATGTCAGAGTTTATAAACTTTGATTCCTTTGAGAATTTGCTGTTTCATCAAGAGATTTTAGAAAGTAAATTTGAAATCATTGTATCAATCTGCAAAGAATATGCAAACTAAAAAAAGAGAAATTACTCTCTCCTTTTACCATTTTATCTACTAATTCAGGGCCTGAGGGAATCGAACCCCCGACGCGCGGCTTTGGAGACCACCGCTCTGCCTCTGAGCTAAGGCCCTAATGATACAAACAATAAGCCCAATTCTGTGTTTAAAGTACGATATATCTTGAAAAGTGTATAGCTTTTATCTTGCACTCCCCTTTCGGAGAAGCTTGCATCAGGAAGTGGTTTACCACTCGTATTCTCATCAAGAATACTGAGGCGGAGTAAGAATTTTAAGGAATTCTATCTCCTCGTTGCATCTTTCAGTCTTGAAGACTTAGTTTTCGTTTCTGTGGCACTTTCATTTGGCTTTTCAGCTTCCAGCATCCGTGAGATGCCTCCCTTTTTATGATGTCAGGACTTTCCTAAGTTTTCTAAGAAAACCTTTGTACTTTGTTTGTACACTGATACTATATCAAATTGGAAACCAATTTCAATATAATTTTAGATTCAGATTTATATATCTCTTTTTGATAAAGTCAAATTAATCAATAACAAGGATCGATCCCACTTTGTATTTTTGAGAAAGAGTCCTTATAATAAAGATGGGTTTATTTTCTAAGAAATCCTCAAAAAGATGAAAAAAAATCTGATTATAATGATTGTTACCATTTTTCTCATGTTTAACCTTGTTAATCCACTTTTTGCTGTCGATCAAAAACAATTGCCGGATGTTTGTGCAAGTGCAAGTGAAACGATGAGAAGATATTTTGCTTTTCAAAATGAAATGATTTCTCTTTTAGCTCAAGGAAGTTTAGGCGAAAAAATGTATGGAGTGGATAAAAGTTGAATGGGACCTTTCACTCAAAAATTGATTACTCTTCGTAAAGATGAAGATGGGAAACATTTCCATTATCAGGGAACGGTTTTTCAACATATTTTGGAAACGGTAAAAACTTGACCTGAGAAATTTCTGAGTATGCAAAGCACTTTAACGGTGATGCTTCTTCTTGTGGTAAAATCTACTGCATGATCTGTTATTTCGCTTCCAACTCTCCTTGCACAGCAATTTCCGATTGTAAGAGAATGGAGAGCTTTACAAAATCTTGATTCAAGGATTTTCAATACTGCATATAATCTCTCAACGAAAGTGAAATTAATGTCAGAAATTAGTGATATTAGTCCTGTTGTAGAGATTCTTTCAAGGTATAATGATATTTTTGAATTTACGGATCTTGGAGGAACATTGAATTATGCTGAAATTTTTATTGCCTTAACGGAGCTAAATTCGAAAGTAAAAAGATACTTTGTAAATCCTCTCAAAAAACAAGCAGATGGAACGGTACTCAAAGGGACTCTCAATCTAAAATTTGATTCAGACTTTTTTGCTCTTTTATCTTCTGAATATGAAGGAGTCTTTTTCGGATTTTCGTGTGATGCTTCTATTATGAATATGGCAGGTATTTTAACAGGAAGTTTCAAAGATAATATTGTGAATGGACGAAGTAAGTCGCTTGATACCATCAAACAAGCAAATCAAAAACTTAAGACTCTCAAATTTGCCGTCAGTAAAAAAGCAAGATTAAAAAGAAAATCCAGATTCACAGAGGAAGAGAAAACTCTTTTGAGATCGCTCTATGGAATAGATGTCGAAAGAATGACCGAAGATAATGGAAATCGATGGAAAAATCATATCAAATTTAAAGCCGATGTGAGTGAGATTGCAGCTTGAATGAAAGAAATCGGAGATTTTGTGAAGAATTTTAAAGAAAGTATTTCTGATGCGACTTCTCACTGTGTAAATCCTGTTTATGTGCAACAATGTAAAGATAAAAATCTTACCGTAAAAGATTGTCCTCAGGAAAAAATTTTCCTCAAACAAATCTGTAAAAAAGAAGATGAATTTTCTCTTCAAAAACTTTCCGATCTTTGCTCCAAAGAAAATAGAGACAATAATATTCTTCTTTGTAGTGATTATAACAATTCTCATGCCTTACAAAACTTTTCGAGTGGATGGGATATCTTGAAAGAAGAAACTTTAGGTTTCTGGGATAATGCAAATAAAGCTTTAGTTACGACAACCGAAAGGACTCAATTGGAAAAAATTTATGCAGCATTAGAAGGATTAGATGGGGATTCAGATATGAATCTCAAAAATATTATCGGAAAAAAAGGAGAAGAGGGAACTCTAGTTCAGACTTTATGAGAACTCTGTGAAAAACAATGCTCAAATAAAGGAAATAAAGGATGTTGGGCTTCTAAACAATATATTTATTCTGATTTAGTGTATTAATATGACAATTACTTTGAGAAAAAAGAAAAAAAATCTGATTCTTGCGATCTTGTCATCGTTAATTTTGGGAGTCTGTTTTTCTGATAGTATTAATTTACAACTTCCAACTTCTCTTAGTTCAAAGAATCCTTCTCTTAGAGATTTTTGTCATATTATCGAAAATAACTATATTTTTACAGATGGTGGATGATCTATTGCATTTGATCCGAAAGAATCCTTATTTGTGAGGGGATTATGTTGGATGAAAAATGGTGTACAACTCGAATTACTCAAAGCTCCTTTAGCTGAAAATTATTATTCAGCAGCAAAATTAGCTCAATATGTATATTATGGAAATACTCAAAAGGAGGTTTGTAAAGAAGATTTTAATGGTGCTTGTGATTTCTTAACTTTTGGAGAGAAACTCTATACTGCGGTTATGAGCGATATTTTTAGAGCTAAATGGTCGTATGTAGGATTAGGACCTGGGAAAAATGCGGAAGAAAGTGCAGCTTGGCAATTGAATGTTATTAGAGTCCCTTCCCTTTGGAAATCATACGAAGATTGGAACAAACTCTATCCCAAAACGATCCAAATGCTCAAAAAGAATAATAAAACTTTTGAAAAAATGCAAAAAAAGATCAGTATGATTGATTTTAATGCTTTGACAGGAGAACGAGGTTCAGGACTTCAAGGAGAGTGAAATGGAGTTTCAGAAAATCCGCAATTTGTTAATCTCGTTTTCAATGAATATTTCTGGTACAATACTTTCCTTCTCTATGAAAGATATATCTTCAGTACTTCCAACATATCAGAAAAACAAAAAAAATATTATAATATGAAAATAGAAAAAATGATGGAAGATTCTCGTAAAACTTTGGAAGTAGCTTTAGAAGATTTGAACGGATTTGCAAGGACTTATCCTTTGCATATTGCACGAGTACTGTATCAAGAAAGCTTGCTTGATCTGAGAAATAATTATCTTTCTAAATTAGTAACTCCGATTTATACTCTTTATGATAAATTTAGAAATGTGCAACCCGTAGAATAATTAATCTTTACTTTTATTTCAGGAATGATGCAGAAAATAATCAGACTTTTATTCTTTTCCTTTTCTTTCCTCATCGTAGGAATGAATTTTTCTTTTTCTGTATCTCAATCTCCCGATTCTGCTAAAGGAGTGTCTGTGAATATCAATCTTGCCGATAGTATTTTAAATTCTTACCTGGCTAATAGAGAGGATAAATCTTACCTTAAAGCAGTGTATTCTTCCAATTTCTCGACAGATCCTTATGGGGATGCAGCAAATAGAGAGAATCTTTTATTGGAGGAACAGTTTTCTTTAGCGATCAATTTTATGGAACAATCATTCAAAGAAAAAAAATGTGATATCTCTCGTAAGGACTTTACGAATTTTTTGGATGAATATAGTGTAGAATATCAAAACGATCTTGCACTTTTAACGAAAGGAAAACATAAAAGTAAATCTGAAAAAAAAGATTCTGAAAATAAAGCAACCAAAAGAGGAGATTTTTGTATCAAATATAATACTTGTAGTGCAAAATCTAATGTGGCTTACGATTGTGTAGGTGAGATTGTATCGTTGTATCAACAAGCGAAACTTGAAGCTTCAGAATATCAATCTGTAACCACTGCAAATATGGGAACAGACAAATATTATAATAATTCTCTGGATGATTCTCCTTATGATATCAAGTATGATATTTCTGTGATCGAGAAAATTATTTTCGAAAGTGTCGACGAAAAAGATCAGACTTTCTTTTATCCTTCTGTAGCATGAACAGCAAAAAAGAAAAAATCTGCCTCTTCATCAACGAATCCTTCTACTATTACGAATTCAACTTCTTCTACGAGAAGTGCTTCAACTTCTTCATCAAGCAATACTTCAAAAAGCAGTTCAACGAGTTCTTCCGCTTGAAATACCAATCTTTCTAAAAACGGAACAACAACGGCTTCCACGAATGGAACTACCTCTCAACAATCTAACAGTCAGACTTCTCTTTCTTCTTTGTGAAATTCTTCTTCAGACACCAATACTTCTAGGGGAAAAGAGATTCTTTTCGAGGTAGATCCTACAGATGATTTTTTGTGAGATACCGAGTTTGAACAGTTTTTCAATGGAGAGAATTATCTCAAAGTTCCTGCGACTTTTGGAGGAGAAAGATGTATTCCTTATGACCTCCAAACTCAGAATGCCATCGTTAAACAGCAAGAAAAAGATTTATCGATTGATATCTTGGATGATTATCTTGAGACTCTTCCTCTCGTTTCTGATAATGCTCCTTGAAGTGCAGAAAATGCTCCTTGAGTCACTTCTTCTTCAGAAACTCCTTCTTCCACTCCTCAAACGGAAAAGGAAAAAGAAGAACAAGAAAAACAACAAGCTGCAGAAAAACAACAAGCATTGAATCTTGATGATCCGAGTAATGTGGAAAAACTTATGGAGAAAGCAAATAAATGTTTAGATCAATGTAAAGCCTATAAAAGCCGTATTCAACAACTTAATTGTAAAGCTCAATGTCTTTGTGATCAATACGAATCTCCTTTCTTCAAACCTAATGCAAAAGCAGAAAAATTAGGATTAAAAGTCTGACCTGTTTTGACTCTTAATTTCTGTACGGTTCCTGCTGCTTCCTCTACTTCGACGATGAAATGAGGAAAAGTGATGAGTATTGAAGAAGTCTTTAATGAAATTAAAAATGTCTTGGAGATGTTAAATAATAGTGGAGAACTCTGAATTCATGAACAGCAACATGAAACTTTTGATTTGCAAGCATTGACGACAAGTTTTGCGAAGAGTTCAGATATCGATATTAGAAATCAAGATTGAGCAGGGAAAAGTTCGAGTACCAATGGAACTCCTGCGGTAGTAGCCAATCAAAACTTACAGGAAATTTTAACAGATCCTAATAGATATATTGTGGTACAAAATGAGCTTCTCAAAAATCCAGAGTATGCTGAAAATGACAAGTCTTCGGAAGTTGCGGTGGCAACTAATAAAGATGCAGACAATAAAGCTCAAAATGTTACCGATGTACAAGTGGATCAAGAAGCCGTCTTTGCTCAAAAAACTCAGCAGATTCAAGGAGAATATAGAACTTTTTTCAATAATGAGGTTGTTGCTTCGATTGGAAATATTTCTGATCTTGTCGGAACGATGCAAGAAGTCGTAGAAGATCTTCAAAATGTTTCGGATTCTATTTTACAAACAGCATAAAAAATCTGATCGTCACTGCGGTCAGACTTTTTTATTTTATTTTTTATGTAAAATGAGTCATCGATGACCTGATTTGCATAAAACTCTTTTTTTATTAGTTCACAAGAGGATTAAAAAAACTATGTACAACAGCTTTTTATAAACCTTTATAAATATCTCCTCTACTATCAGCATTTACAACATCAATAATCAGCTTATAGAACTTTCTTTTCAAAGATGATTTGATACATCGATTATTTTAATGATGCTAAAAAAGAAAAGGCTTCCACTCATTCTTCTCCATGAGTACTTTCCTTAATAGCTTGAATATCTTGAGAAGTTGGTTCTTCTTTATTCTCAAGAGTAATTGAAGTCATTATTTAAGATATAAGAATAAAAATCTACTATACAAAATATCGTTTTTTTGAACATCTCTAGTATACAAAATATCGACTTTTTTGCAAGTTCTAGTCGTAGAAAAAAATCTTTCAAAATCATTTGACATTTTATTGCTTTTTTATATGTTATTAATGGTAGAAGATATTTTTTATCTTGTAAGGAATGGGAAAGATGGCAGAGAGAATGACAAATTCAGATATATTTAAAGCATGAGCTCTCAGTTTTACTTTATATGCAGCGCTAATTCTGGCAACTCTTTGATCAAATAAAAATAAAAATTCTTCTTCACCTATTATTCCAGATCTAAATGGAAATCATTTCATAGCAGTTACAGATACAATACCACAGTTTTACAAAGATCTGTGAGATACTTTATCTAGTTGATGAAAAGAGGAGGGAAAGGGAAATAAGTTAATTTGAGAAAATACAAGTATATCTCATGAATTTAAAAAATGAGAACAGGATACTTCAGCTTCAGTAGCTGCATTATTTGCGGATCTGGAGAATAATAAAGAGAATTCTCAGCAAGGTAGTGGAACAATAAATATTGTAACTTTATTGGAAGAAAATAAAAAAGCATTTGAAGCTCTTTTTTCGCCATCACAGAATTGATGATACCATAGTAAGGATGCTAAACGTCCTAACGATTTAAGTGATAATCCTGCTCCATTAGATGCAGCTTTAACATATATAATAACACATTGTCAAGATGCTCCATTGGCTTTTTGAGCACGAGATTTAACTCCTGAACAAAAACAACAACTCGAAACAGCTGGGCGAACTTCCCAAGGGAATAATACTTTTGTTCGAAGTAGAAATTCAAATGATATTACATCAAACTAGTTTACTATTATAAATTTTTCTTGTTTGTAAGTTTTTTGTTCAATTAATAATAAAAAGTCTAACTTATCTACAATATAGGTTAGATTTTTTTGTTTTTTAAAGAAAAAAACAGTATAATAAAATAAGCTTTATTATCTATTGTTGTGGGAATGGGAATCGAAAAGCACGAGAATACCAATACTTTAACGGACAAAGTAGAGACCTTAGGAGTAGAATGAAAGAATATAAGATTTGATAATACTTATAATGTTTATAAACAAGAAAAACAACAAGAAGCAACAGAACAAAATAAGGAGATTTTCAACAAATCAATCCAAAAAGGATTCAATGATGTATTAAAACAATTAGGACCTGACCAATTCATAAAAAAATTTAATTCTAATGATATACAATTATTAGATCTCCTAAAATCATTACCTTCGAATCATCCATTGGTTACAGAGATAGCAATTTTCAATAGAGATCATCAGAATTACAAACCTTACCTAGATGTTTTTTGAGAAGAAAAAATAAAAGCACTTAAAGAAGCATATCGTCAGAAACAAGCAATAGAAAAAAAACAAAAGGAGAGACAGGAGATCAATAAAATACAAAAAGATATTCCAGCATTTATTGATGAAATTCAACAAGGGACAATAAAGATTAAATTTCATAACGATTCTATTCCATTTACATGGTCCCATTTTCTTTATGCTTTAAATCAAAAACCTCAACAAGCAATAGATTTAGACATAGAAGATCAAGATGATAAAGCAGCAATAAATAATATTATAGCTTTTATTGAACAACATAGTTTAAACACATCTTACAATTTATTTAAGAATTATATTCCTAAAGATACGGAAGCTATCAATTATCTTAATGAACTTCCTAAAAATAGAAACGATTGGGAAAGAGCTTTAAGCGATGGTGCAGATGAACTCTCTCAAATTTTTCAAATCAGAAAAAATCAAGAGACACTTGCAGAACTCACAGGACTTTCTCAAGATGAGCTTAACGATACCCGAAATTTCAGAGCCTTTTTACTTACCCATCAAGATATTTTTGACCAAATCATAAAAACATTCAATTACGATGATGAAACAAAAAAAATTACAAAAGACAAAAAGACTAAAGAGCAAGTTCTCGATACTTCTAATTATACCTTTAGAATGATGGAGAAATATGGAATTAATAAAAAAACGCGAGAACAAGAAAAATTTGATGATGGAGGTACAGGACTTTTTGCTCTTACAAACTATTATCTAAACAACAAAAATAATTCTCAAGCACAAGCATTTTGTAAAGAATATGAAGAAACAATTCTTCCAGAACTTATGGATAAATTTAATCAGACAAAATTTAAAGCTGAAAAAATTACGACTTTCGAAGAGCTAGTAAATTTGATTAGAAACAATGCAATAGACTTACAAGATGATCAAGCTTTATGTAGTCAATTATTTTGAACAGTCTGAAACTCCATCAATGAAAATAATAAAACCGAAGAACTCGAAAAGAACAGACTTACACCAGAAAGTATCAAAAGATGAGAAAAACTCGTAAACGTCTTCGAAAACACCTCTAATGAACCAACAACTCCTGAAGAAAAGAAGACAATGGAGCAAGTACTTCAAGGGGAATACTTTCAAAAACAGTTAGAGCACAAAATGCAACAATTAATGGAGAATCCTAAATTGTTCAATTTTTTTGCAAAATATCCCAATCTAAAACCTCGATTTACGCTCGAAAATATTGCGAAATATGACTGAAGAGATCCTGCACAAAAACTTCTCATCCAACTTGTAAGAAATACATTTGTTTCAAAGAAAGCATTAGACTCTTACCAACATAACTTGATTGATACCAATAAATTGGATGATATAAATGCTATTACTGAAACTGTTGATCTTGTCTTCGAGGAAGCTCTTAATGATGAGAGTCTCTTTAAAGACTTTGAACAAGGTCCAGATTTTGCCTTCGATGAAGCAGAGAACTTAAAACTTCAGGAAATTGATCTTACAGATACTTATCTTCCTAAAATGTTAGGAGATTTTGATAAATTACACGATGGAAGTCTTTCTCAACCTATTGAAGCATTAGCAAAAGAAAATGCAAAAGATGATACCGGTCATGAACCTCTCAAAGAACTCTTTAAATTGAAAGTCTGACAAAATCTCAATGAGTTTTTTACTAAACTTCATCAATGACTTGTTGATAAATTTGCAAAAACTAATAAGTATATTTCCCTACCTAAAGATATTTTTACAAATATCTTTGATATCTCAGAATGGGATGAAAAAAAGGAGCCTTCTTTCCGTCGAGGAGAGTTTAAACTTTTTTTAACGATGAATGGGATCCCAACTACACACTTTGATACCTACAAGCAAAAAATCGAAGATTCTGTTAGAAAAAGAGTAAAAGCTGAATGCGAAAAGAAAACAGAGTTTAAAGAAAATATCGATACTTCTCTTCATAAAATCATGATTTCTGATAGAGTTTCTTATACGATTTCAAAACTTAAAGATTCTCCTTTTACGAAGGGATTGAAACTTGATACAAGCAAATCAGAGAATGTTCAAATTGATGGAAATCTCAATGTTACGATTAATGGAACCTATGATGGGAAACCTTGTCAACTTTGTATCAATCAAGATGGAACGGTAAAAATCACGGCTTACTATCATAACCAGGGAGATAATATAACCTTTGATAATAGTCCGAATTTTCTTCTTTTTCAAATTCCAAGTATTAAAGAACAGGAAGAAATCTGATATGGAACTTTGAATGCACTTGGAAACCGAAGAAAAGAGGATCGAAAAGAAGTATATAGTCAGCTACAAGAACATCATACCATCAAAGAGGAAGGAATCGAAGATTTCCCTCTACAAAAAGAAAAAGGATTGTGTTTTCTCAAAATCAAGGAACTTTTATGATTCACGGAAACTTCTTTCAATCCAGAAAATGCCGAATATCAACCTGTATGTGAATTTTTTAATGACTTTGCAGATTGTATCAAAAGTCCTCATATCGCAAGAGAGATTAATGCCTTTTTAGGGGAACTCGCTAATTTGAAACAACAAGTACGAGATGGAAATGATTGGATCAAAGGAAATTCAAAACTCGCTCGTCTTCTTTTCGATCGTGATCGTATGACAAACAATCAAGCTAATGGTTTAAAAGGTTTCCAAGAAAATCCTTATATTCTTGTTTTACAGCATTTTATGAAACCAGATTGAAATGGGTATAAATTTAATGTTGATGATGCTCTCATGTATATTTCTGCATTCAAACAATGAGACCAAGTACTTCAAGCACGAGATGCTAAAATCCGCGGAGAAGATGGTTCTGAACAATACCGCATTTATGCAGATACTCCTTTGACACAGTATCTCAAGAACTTAGAACAAACAACTGCTTAATGAATTCCTTTTCTTATTTTTCTATTAAGGCAAAGATTTTGTCATTTTTTTTTTATTTTGAAAAAAGTTTCTTTGGAAGTTTGAAAATATTAGTTCATCTCGTCGATTTTCACTTTCTCTTGAATCAAAAACTTCTTTTCTTACAATAGAATCAGATTTTTATTTTTTTATCTTTTGTGTATTTTTATGGATTGAAATAAAACGGATTTTTTCTCGAAAAAGATCTCGAATGCGAGGTCCTTTAAAAGAAGACAACAAAATCATTTAGGGATTCGAATCGTGCTGATTGTCTTGGGACTTTGAATCTTTGGAGTGTATAAGCTCTTTTATGCGGATCCTGTGCTTAAGGAAGTCGATCAACAAGAGAAAAATACTTTTTCTTTGGGAACGATCGTTGCTCTTGAAGGAGAATTGAGAGCTGATGGTGATTTGATGACTCATACTCATACCTTGACGACAAGCAATTCTTGAATCATTTTCATTAAAAGTAGTCAAGAAAATGGACCTTTGGGAGAATATACCGGAACGGTTTCTCTTACAGGAAAGGTGGAGAAATTCTATCAAGAGAAGCCTATTGTAGAAGTGATTACTTTGAGTGGAACTCTTTCCAATCAAGAAAAAGATGAACCTGATGTTGTTTTAGATAAAAATTCAGGGGTGTATTATCCTTCTGCTTGACTTCAATTCTTACCTTCTTTCTTTGATAAATATCTCTTATTGAATGAAGGAGAAAATGGAGAGTTCTTAATTCAGAATTTGGATACCAATCAACAATTTACTCTTGAATATTTTAGATGTAATGAATCCGATCCGAATAAGAATTGTAAAGGATTTGTCGATCTTTTCTCTCAAAGTTCTCGTAGTTTTGTTACGGCAAATGGAGATGTGTATTATAAACAAAGTGAAGTAAATTCGTGGTTTGTCTCTAATGGAAATCGATGGGGAATCTTCATCAATGATGTTTCTGAGGAAGAAGTCATGCAACTCAAAGATTATATCGTCTTTGCAAATGAGAAAATTATGAAAAATTGGTTGGATTTTGCGGCGACTCGTATTTGTCAGGACGATGAAGAATCTCTTAAAACGATTACAGATTCGCAATTTACTTTGAAACAGAGCGGACTTGTAGCAACGATTTCCGGAGAAGGAACGAAACATCTTCTTACTTGTGAGATCAAAGTGGATTTCAGTCTTCCTAAAAAAGGAGAATTAATAAGTCTTTCTAAAAATGGAGAAAAAGTGCAAATTGTACCAGAAGAAAAAGAAGAAAAGATAGAAACTCCTTCAAAAAAAGAAGAAAAATCTGACTCTTCATCAAAAGAACCTTCTGAAACCGAATCAAAAACTCCTTCTCAGGAAGAACCTTCTAAATCAGAAGAACCAACCTGACAAGAACAATTAACTCAACGAAATCCTAATGTTCCTCAATTTCCCATTAATCCAGAAAAAGGATTGAAATATGCGAGAAAATGAAATTATACAGTGAATTTTTCTTCTTCAAATATTGCATATGCTGCAAGTTCTGTAAAAGAAAAATTTGGAAATGATGATATCAATTGTACTTATGTAGTCAATGTTATCAAATATGCTGATAGAGATAATGTTGAAACTTCTCCAGATATTAGAATTTATGAATGTATGGTGAAGAATCCTGTTTCAGCAAGTACCTTATGAGAAAACTTTGTAATTAAAGAAGCAGCAGATAGAACCTTTATTATTCAGATTATCAATCCTGCTTGGGTAGATTTCGCAAATGCTTTAAGCTTTGATAGTGCGGAGGAATAGAAATATTGAAGGGAATATTGAAAGGAACCTGAAAGAACTCTTATACAAAGTGTAGAAAAATCTCTTATATTAAAAAGACATCCTAGCGGATGTCTTTTTTTATGATGATCGATTATTATTTTCTTTTTTCTTCTTTATCATCTTCTCCTCCAAGAATAAGTTTCATACATTCTCTAATAAGAGGAACATTTACACAAAGAGTTAAGATTACTCCTACTACTAGCATCAAACCAAATCCTTTAAAGATATTGATACCAATACAGAAGAGAAAGAAACCGATAATTCCTGTAGATACTTGAGAATCTTTGATAGCAGTATAACTTCTCTCGTATGCAATCTTAATTGCAGATTTAATATCTTTTCCTCCTTCTTGTTCTTCTCTCATTCTTTCGAAGATAAGAACATTTGCATCTACTGCCATTCCAATAGAAAGGATAATTGCAGCAATTCCACTAAGAGAAAGAGCATAATCTGTAATTTTTACGATAGCTAAGAGTACTAATGTATAAGCTACAAGAGAGATTAGAGTAACAATTCCTTTCTTGATACCATAAAGAACTACCATATAGATAAAGATTGCTATAATACCAAAGATCAATGCTGTTACTGCTCCAGAGAATGCACGATCTCCAAGAGTTGGATTAATTTTTTCTTCTTGCATCAATACAAGTGGTGCAGGAAGAGCTCCGTCATTGAGAGAATCTGCAGTTTCTTTTGCTTCTTCTTTAGAATAATTTCCTTCAATAGAAGCGGTTCCATCACAAATCTTAGCTTGAATTCTTGGTGCTGTTACTAATTTTCCTCCAATAAAAATTGCCATTTGATTTCCAATATTATGTTCTGTAATATCACAGAATACTTCTTTTCCAATACTATCAAAGGTAATATTTACTACAGGTTGTCCTAATTTTGATGTACCAACTGCAGCATATTGGAAATTAGCTCCATTTAACATTTTTCCATTTGATGATTGAGCAGGGATCCAACTCAAAGAATCTTGAACGAAAACTTCTTGGATCGTATAATAAGTCTTTGATTGAAGTTCCTTTTCAAATGTTGCTTGATCAATATCATTAATCACTACAAATCCATATCGTTGATCATTTACTCCTTTTTTATCAAGTACTACGATGAAATATACAACTCCTTCTCTTTCATAAGCTGCCGCTTTACCCACTTCTTGAGTAGTAAAATCAGGAATAATTTGTTTTAATTCAAGAAGAGAAATCGTTGATTCTAATACAGGAGTAACATCAGTGAATTCTGCATGAATATCATTTTCCAATTCTTCTACTACAAATTTTTTCTTGTCTTCTACTTTTTTCTGTTCTGCTTGTAATTCTTCTCAAGTTAATCCGTCTAATTTTGGTTGATAAGCGAGAATTTTTACTTTATATGCTTCTTGATTGTCATAGATTGTTCCATTATTGAATTTCAAAGTAGTATCTGCGATTTTATAATCTCCACTTTCAATTCCTTGATTTGAATTTTGAACATCTAATTCATTATTGATCTCTAATCCTAATTTTTTAGATACTTCAACGATATCATTCAGATTTTTTTCTTTTCTTTCTTGAGTTTCTTTATCTACAAGGCGAAAGAAAGTATATCCATTTACAGATTCTTCAGCGAGTTCTCCATTCTCATCAGTATATTGTTGGATTCCATAAGTTCCTTCGATAATATCTGAAAGAGCTCCATTTTCCAACTTATTGAGCATTTCTTGATTTTCTGTATAGAGATTTGGAAGTTCTAAAAGGCTTTTTTGTGTATATTCTTGATAGAATACATTTTCTGAACTTTTATTATCTGCAAAACTCTGTATTTTTGATGGGTCTTTCTTGATATCATCATACAATCTTGTAGCAACTCCTTTTCTCTCTTCTTGATTTTGAGCTTTCTCATTTGGAAGTTTAAACTCTAATTCCACCGTTTTTCCAATAATTTCTTTTGCTTGATCAAGATCTGTAATTCCTCCAATTTCTACTACGATTTGAGTTTCTTCATTACGCTTTTGAGTATAAGCTTTATAATCACTTACTCAAAGTTTTGAAATTCTATTATCGATATTTTTCAAAATAATATTTTCTACCGTATTTTTTACCGCATTAAGTTCTGCTGACTGATTATTTTCGGCATAAGCACTTTCATATTTATCATAAGAGATTTTATAAGTAAGTCTTGTCCCTCCTGAAACATCAAGTCCTTTTCTAAAACTTGTAATTCCTTTATCTGTCAAAGACAATCCTCTCGATAAAGTTTCTTTATCAAAACTCCATTCAACAAAGAATACGGTAATAATGGAAAGAAAAAGCACTACTGCTAAAATAATTTTCTTTCTGTCCCAAACAATTTTCATTAAAATGATAAATAAATAAAAAATTTCTATATTTTAGATTAGTGTTTTGGTTATGAAAATCAAATAGAAATTGTAAAAAAATACCTTTAATGAATCTGTCTATTTTAATAATAGCATTTTCAACCTTGTAAGTTTAATTTTTTCTTCGTCAGAAATTAAAGAACTTTTTATACAATATTTAAAATAATTTTGCACTTCTCAACTAATAATTTTTTTAATCATAGCAAGTTTAGCTTCTACCTCTGAACATCTTTCAAGTTCATTTTCTCGTCGAATTTGAAGTCAACGAATCTCATCTTTCTCATCTTCTTCAAGAGTTTTTTCTACAACCGCATGCAACAGACTTTCTGGCAAAGCTGTAGAGATAATTTTTCAAAAAGAATAAAAATCTGAAAGAAAATCACTATTTTGAGTAAGATTCTCTATAAAATTTCCGAAGAATAAGCTATCAAGTAAAGTTTCTTTATCAATTTTATATTTTTTACCCCCTATTTGTTCTTCTGCTTCTTTCTGATACTGCCTCAAAAGGATTTTTCCCTCTCCTCTTTTGTATTGTTCAAACTGTATTCCTATAGTTTCTGAAGGGAATCCAAGTTTTTCTGCTAAAATCCCCTTATAATGTTCTTGAATAATTAAATTATCAATTGCGATAATAAGTTCAAACATTGAATTAATTAATTTCTGCTTATCAATAGGAGAATTCATATCAAGTTGAGCTCTTAATCTTCCAAAAAACTGTACGAATCCGTCTTCTGCTTTTTCAATAATTTGAGAAAAAATCTCTTTCCCCTCGGGACGATTTGCAAGTTCATCTGCATCTTTACATCACTCTGGCAAAGAAAGCATTTTAGGATACATATTTTGATGATAACAAAGTTTTAATGCTCTGAAGGTAGCTTGAAGTCCAGCAGCATCATTATCAAATAAAAGATACACATTTTCCGTAAATCTTTTTAAGGTTTTGATATGAAAATCTGTGAGAGCGGTTCCACTCGTTGCGACTCCGATAGGAAATCAAAGTCTTCGAAGTCCAATCACATCCATTTGCCCTTCTACAATGATCACTTTTTTTTCTTGGATGATATGAGGTTTCGTATGAGAAAGCCCATACAAAATTTTTCCTTTTTCAAAGGCTTTATGTTCTGAACTATTGAGATATTTTGGTTGATCTTCAGGATTGATTACCCTCGCAGTAAAACCTACCACATTTTTCATGAGATCACAGATCGGGAAAGTAATTCTATTCCTAAAAAAAGAAAAAGGTTCTCCTCCCTCCTTTTGTTTAGCTAAAGAGGCTTCTAAAAGATCAGAATTGGTAAATCCTTGACTTCTTAAAAAAGATAATAAATCTGAAAAACTATCAGGAGCATACCCCAAACCAAATTCTTTCACGATATCGTCGGTCAGATTTCTTTTCTCTTTTAAATACTTTTGAGCTTCGGGATGTTTTTGTAACTGTTGAGTGAAATACTCTTGGGCAAGTTTATGAATTCTTTTAAGTTTTTCTTTTTCTTCACTATGGGCATTAGAATAATTGCTTTTCTGATACTGAGAAAGATCTAAATGTTCTCTTTCTGCAAGCATTTTCACTGCATCTCGAAAATCACATTTTTCGATCTCTTGGATAAATTTAAATACATTCCCTCAAATTCCACATCCAAAACATTTAAAAATCTGTTTCGAAGATGAAACCATAAAAGAAGGAGTTTTCTCTCTATGAAAAGGACAGCAACCTGAAAAATTTGATCCTGCTCTTTTGAGAGGGACATATCTTTGAATCACTTCTACAATATCCACACGATTTAAGAGTTCTTCAACGATATCACTTGCCATAGTTACGATAGAAGATAAAATAGAGAATAAAATTGACAATAAATTAACCATTTCCTTCAGATTGTCAAATTATTTTTTGGAGAAATCATTCTGAAACATTCCTAAAGAATCATACTAAAACTCATAGAAGAATAGTAATTCAATACCAAAATTTGAAAATGAAAAGAGTTTTTTCCATAAAATAATGATTTATACCTTGATATCAAAAAAAAGATTCTTATGATGAAGGTATCTTTTATTTTATTATTTTTCATAAAAAATGGCTATATCTAAAGACTTTGAAAATGGAGTAGATAAGATTTCTCAAGAAGTATCAAAAGCTGCAGAAAATGTAAAAGAAACAGCTTCTGATTTCGGAGGATGGTGGAAGAAATCTTCTCTCGAAGAAAAAATTTCAACTTTTATCTGAGTAATTCTCATTGTTTGGGCTCTCATTGGATTAAGTGGAATTGTTTTCTGGGTAATTCTTCTCACTTTAGGAATCCTTTGTGTAACAGGATACTTTGAAAAACCTCTCAAAAACATTATCAATTGGTTTAAAACAACTTGTAATAGTAAAAAAACTAAGAAAAAAGAAGAAGAAAAATTAGAAAAAGTTGAGGTCGAAGAAAATACGAAAGATGAAAAATAATATATATCTCTAAAATACTAGATTTATTCTAGTATTTTTTGTGAAAGGAAATCTCTTTAAGAATAAGGATGAAAAAATGGAGGTAAGGCCTTGGATGGACAATTTAACAGTAGACCATATTGATCAAAGACTTAAAGAATATAAGATTACTATTGATCGTACGGTTTTTGAACTTGCTAAAGAATTGGCACCTCAAGATCCTTATCACAATTTTGGTCACGAACTTCAAGTTGCTAATACGGTTATTGATTTATGGGAGATCCAAAATAAAAATAAGACAAAGAAAGATCTTCAAGGATTAAAATTACTTGTTATCGCTGCAATCTTCCATGATGCTTGATATAGAATGGACGAGAAAAAGACAAAACTTTGAGAGTTAAAGACCTGTGATATTTTACAAGAATTTTTAAAAGATCAAACTTTACAAGAATTAGGTATCAAAAGAAAACAACTTAATAGTCTTATTTTAAACACTAAGCTTGAATCTCATAAAACTACTGTTGATGAATTATCACAAATTCTTCAAGATGCAGATTTTGGATGTTTTTGATATGGACCTGAATATCTTCTCTATACGGTTATGAATCTGATTGATGAAGGAGAAATTACTTTGGATCATTTTATTGATAATGAAAGAAATTTCTTAATAAAGTTCCTCAATAGAAAAGTATTTGTAAGTAAAGCTGGACAAGCCTTTTTCGACAATCCTTTTGCAAGTATCAAAACAATAGAATCTCGATGACAAGATGTTATTAATGAAGCTTATAGATTAAGAGAAGAAAAACTTACTTATTCAGAGTTTGTAGAAAAACTTCATGCCTTTATTAAATCAAAATGAAGAAAAGTTAGATCTCCTCTAGAAGTTCCGTAACAATCTGATTATACACATTCATCCCCTTATCGGTTAAAATCAAAGTATCGCTATCGTAGATAAGGAATCCCTGTTTTTCGTATGTTTGTATTTTTTCTTCTCGATTTGAAACTAATACCTTTTCAAATCCCTGAAGTTTTTTTACTCCTTGATCGGTGCGAAGTCCAAGAAAAAACTTTTCAATCAAAAAATCCTTTTCTTCCATTGGAATAATTTCTTTCATTTGAGAAAAGTCGTCGGAAAGGTATTTCGGAAAATAAGGAGTATTTGTAAATCTCAATCAGCCTTTTCCCTCTTTTTGTAAAAACTGAGCAACTTCCATATAAAAAGGGCTTTTTGCAGAGAGAAAAGAAGAAGCAGACACTCCTAAACCGAGATAATCTTCCATCTCTCGATACACTCTATTATGAATCGAAGATTTTGCAACTTTGGAAAAATTCGAGATTTCATATCTTAGATATCAAGCTTCATTTACGGTATTTTTGAGGAAATCAAATTCTTCATAAATTTCATCATCATTCCCAAAATACTGCTTATCGATTTCATTTGTCTTTTTTCGCTGTTGATGTTCGAAAAGTTCCAAGGTATAAAGCGAAAAACTATCAGCAAATCACGATTGCACAAAATGATAAAAAAAGTCTAAAGCTGAAGGAGTTCGAAGTTGGAGATTTCCTTTTTTTGATGTATGGAATTTACCGAAAGCGATAAAATCAAAATTATAGACAGAGTTTTCTTTTTTTAGAGGTTGGAGATTTCTCAAAAAATCCACCATTCCTGGAAACGAACAATTTCTCCCTGTATTTACGAGAATTTCATTATCGAAAGTTTGAAGTCCAAAGCTAAATCTCACTCTTGGAAAACGATGATATTTTTTCTGGATTTCGTCTACAAAATGCAAGACTTCCTCTTGAGGATACGGATTACATTCGATACTCAGTTCTCCGATATTTTCAAAGTTAAACACTTTTTCACAATGTTCAATCAGACTTATCATCTCTTTTTCTCCTATCAAACTTGGAGTTCCTCCTCCGAAATACAAAGTCTTAATTTCTGCTTTCGGACAAAGTTTTCCATAGAGTTCTATTTCTTCATGAAGCCTTTGAAGATAGGTTTGAACCATGGATTCTGTAGCATTTGATACCACTGAAAAGGAGCAATATTTGCAATTTTGTGCACAAAAAGGGATATGAAAATAAAGGGATACCATCAAATTTTATCAGGTAAATAAAAAAAGGATAAAAATCTGTTATTTTTTATGGATAGGATAAATTCCAATTACGAATTCTCCTTTTACTGCGATTGTCCCCTCTTTAAATTGAGCAATAATTTCTTCAAGAGTTCCTGTAATATGTTGTTCGAAAAGTTTACTAATTTCTCTGGAGATACTGATTTTTCCCACAAATCCATATTCTTTTAATTCTTCACAAAGTTTCTCGATTCTATGGACAGACTCATAAAAAAAGGTTGCATGGTCTTCTTGGATAATTTTCTTGAGGAGAGTTTGTCTTCCTTTCTTTTGCGGTAAAAATCCTAAAAAAGTGAAGATCGTCGTATCAAATCCCGCACTTACAATTGCAGGGATTAATGCATTTGCTCCTGGAAGGACGGTAAAAGGAAGCTGTTCTTTCTGACAAAGTTCAATTAAGGATTTTCAAGGGTCAGATAGTCAAGGAGTTCCCGCCTCAGAAATCATAAGTACTTCATTATTTTCGATCAGATTTTTATAACTTTTCAACTTATGTTCATCGATAAAACTCGTCAAAACGAAAAATTCTTTTCCTTCAAGTTCGATATCATACATTGAAAGAAGTTTTTTCGTCGTTCTCGTATCTTCACAAAGGAAAAAAGAAGCTTCCTTCAAAAGTCTCAAAGCTCTCAAAGTGATATCTTCTTTATTTCCAATAGGGGTAGGAACCAAATAAAGCATTCTTACAAAAGAAAATAAATCTGACTCTTTTTTAGTGTTTCTCCTGTAAAATGCAATAAAGTTTTATGTCTGTTTTTTCTTGTCGTTAATGATTTTTATCCTCCTAAAAGAGTATTTTCAAAGGTAATCCCTTTTTTTAATCTTTCATATTTATCATAAGCAGCAGTATTGAAAAGTCTTAAGTAAGTTCTTGGATTATTTGCCATATAAGATAAAGTGTCTCTATTAATTTCTGCAAGTTCGATTTCAAGTTTTCTAATCAAAAGTGTTTCGTTTTCATTGATGACATAACTTACTTGAGTAAGAGTATGAGTTGGTAAATCGTAATTTGCTGTCAAGGTAATATCATTAATCGTGAAAGTTACCTTGTAAATCGTTGGATTCTCTGTCTTTTCAATAATAGGATTTGTACGGAGATAATCTTTAATTTTTTCTTTGATAATGAAGAGATTTGAAGTATTTTCTGCATCTTCTTCAATGATAATTTCATCTTCCGTTTCATCTTTCAAAATTTCTTCAATGATTTGGAGAGTGTTCGCTTCGTTGAAAATAACTTTCTCGAGTTGCATTCTGATTTTTTTCTCTTTTTCTTGATCAGTAATATGGAATGTTACTAGTGCATTATCTTTGAAAATAAATTGATAGTGGATCTTGTTTTTTACAATCGTCATCATATCATTTTCACATTCTGTCTTATATTCATCAGAAGTAAAATAGGTACAATAATTGATCTTTTGAGTTTCTTTGTAGAGATAATTATCAACATTTTCATTCATAATATTCAACATTTGAGGAAGTGTATGTCTTTCAATATTATTGTAATCCATCAATAATGTGGTAAATTCATCATTATCAATAATTCTGATATTTTTGAGATAGAGAACATTATCTTCGAGGTAAAGCCAAATTCTTGCTCTCATTACAGCATCACTATGTTGCTCGAAAAGAATTTGAGTTTGGATTTCTACCTGCTTTCTATCTTCAGAAATCGTACTTTTTGAAATTCTAAGATTTTTGAGGAGAAGAAGACTATTCAAAGGTGTTTCAATATCTACTTCATAGGTTGCAGAACTTTGAAGCTGTTTATAATTAATAAGATCCTTGATCGTAATTTGTTTTTCAAGTCCAATGGTTCCAAATGCTTTATCTCCTTTATTGATTTCGGTAATTTTATTTACAAAGGTATTGATTTCTGCTTTGGTGAGGTTGTTTTTAGCATTATTTTCGAGTTTAGATTGAAGAATATTATTATTGAAAAAATAAATAATATTTTTGTAAATTGGGTCCAAATATGCATTATGAGAATCGTCTTTATTTACCAATTCCTTGATGAATTCTAGGTAATTATTAATAAGAGTGGTATTATAAACTCCGTTTTCAAAATTTTTATAAAGCATTGCCATAAGGGAAATACTTTTGTATGCATTAATTTCTTTACTGTTAAATACCTTACTTTTGATGATTTTTTGAGAGATTTCTTGATTGACGGTGATCAAATATTTATTGTTGATATATTGATTATATTCTTCCATGCTACACTGACTAAGAAGAGTATCTAGATTATCTGCAGTATTTTCTTGATAGAGTGCATAATTGAGTAAAAGAGAACAAAAGTCTGATTTTTTTTGCTGATTTCCTTTGATTCAGAGATAGATTTGATTTAAATCAGGGAGATATTCTTCAAGGTTGTAAAAATGTCCATATTGTACAAAATTATCGAAGAATTTATAACAAATATTAGGATAAAAACTGTAATTTTTGATACATTGAAGATTAAAATCATCGAGAACACTTTCTTTGATACGAAATTGTTTCTTTTCCACTTCTTCTTCTTCCCCTTCTTGCATCAGTTTGAAAAAGAGTTTTTGAATATCTTCTTGAGTATATTCATCATTATCAAATTTCTCTTGATTGAAAAGTTCTTGATCGAGATTGATTACCGTATTGTTTCAAAGGATGATCCCTTGATATTTGATCAGATTTCTTGAACTCTTTAAAAGAGTATTATCATTAACTTTATTGATGGAAAGAGTCCCTATCTTATTGATAATCTCAAGATCTTGATAGTCAAAATTTTCTGTTTTCGTTTGTTGTAAAGTTTGAGTTTCCTCTTGATGAGTTTCATAAATCGGAATATAACTTTTCTGACTTGTAGATAAAAAATGATATCACAATCGCAAGGTCGCAATCGTAAGTAAAACATAAATTCCTTGTTTGAAAATATAATGATGAAATCTCTTATATCTTCTGATAATTTTCAAATGGTGTTCATTAAAAAATGCAAGGTTTACTTTTTTTATTTCTTGTTCTTCCGTCAATTGAGGCTCTTCATTTTGTTTCTCAAGATCATCTAAAGAAACTTGTTGAGGAGATTCTTGAGGAATTGATTGTGGAATTGTTTGGGGAGCAGGTTGTGAAATAGGTTGTTGAACCGTGACTTCTGGTTGAGGTTGTTGTGTTATTTGAGGCTGAGGTTGTTGAGGTTGGGGAATTTGTTGAACCGGAACTTGAGGAAGAGGAGAAATTTGAGAAGTCTGTGGAACTTGAGGAATCGGTTGAACAGGTTGTGGAATAGGTTGAGAAATTTGTGGTTGTATTTGAGGAGGTTGCATAGGAATTTGTGGAATATTGGAAACCATTGGAACTTGTGGAACAACTTGGATACTTTGCATATTTTGAATGTTTTGCATATTTTGTTGAGGTTGAGAAAAATTAGGAATAGGGGGAATTCCTTGTGGTTGTGCTGGCATTTGTGGTATCTGTGGTGTTGATATTTTGTCCATCTTTCCCTCGATAAATAAAGTACTCTTAATTATAATGAGAGCATGAAAAAAAATCAAATTCTGAGAGATCTTTTCGATTTTCATGAAAAAAAATGTTTTTCTTTGCTTTTTGGAGTGCTTTCGTTTATACTTTATGTAAGTTTATATTTCTTTAAAGAACCATGGCTGAAAATAAAGATGAAAATAAAGATGAAAAAAAGGTATCTCTTATTCCAACTCAAAATAATGCATTATGAGATGTGATGAATATTCAGGAGGAAAAAGTAGGGAAAGATCAAGTTCCTCATTGGTTAGAAAAATTTGAATATCGTTGGATCAAAAAAAGAAGTCCTGATATTGAGAATAATCAGTAAGTATCTTTAAATGTTAGCTTATTTTTTTACTTGACAATTAGAGTAAAGAATATTATTATCTTATAGCTTTTTATATTTCTAATGAAATGATTATGGGAAGGATGTGAGTGAGTGAGTGAGTGAGTGAGTGAGTGAGTGAGTGAGTGAGTGAGTGAGTGAGTGAGTGAGTGAGTGAGGTCGAGAAGAAGGAATTACGAACATTGTGAAACAAAGGAGTTAAGGGAAACTTCCAAAGCCATTATTGTTGTCTATGATTCTGAATTCTGACTTTGTATTTTACTTGGGAAAGAAAACGTTAACGATAAATATTGATTATTTTGAGGTGGAATAAATAAAGGAGAGGCTCCAAAAGATGCATTATACAGAGAGCTACACGAAGAACTGTTCGACTCTAAAGCAAAACCTCAAATTACTCAAAAAAAGCGAATTTCTGACTTTAAGACAAAGAGCCAGAACGTACATCTTTATGTAATTTCTCTATGAAATAGATACATTCAGTTATCCAAGGAACATTCATGAATACAACTCTATCCTTTAGACAAAAGATACGCAAATGAAAGAAAAGCAATCGAAAGTAATATGGAATATAATGCTAAAAATGCTGTAAGCATATTCCAAAATAGATATTCAAAAGCTGCAGATTGGGAAGAATTTAAATCATGAATAAGACCTCGAGAACATGAAACTCTATCTAAACAAATGAGACAAGAGAGAATGAAGTTCTTAAAAGACCTATGATTAGAAGAAACTAAAAAAAGCATCTTCGAAATACTAAGAGATAAACTATCACAATAAAAATAAAAGAACAATAAAAATAAAAGAACAATAAACTTTAACAAAAAAATATTCCTTGATATCTTTTTTGAAATCTCTAATTTGAAAGAGTTTAATCAAGACTAAAAAAAGGAATGAAAAATCTCTCTCTTATCGATGGATTTGCCGTGCTTTATAGAGCATATTATGCATTTCCTCCTATGATACAAAATGGACAAAATCTTAATGCGGTATACGGATTTCTTCGTATGATATTAAAAAGACTTTCCCACAAACCAGATTATCTTGGAATTGCACGAGATAGTAAAGAAAAGACTTTTCGCCACGAACTCCTCCCCTCTTATAAAGCGACTAGAAAAAAGATGGATGACGACTTTATCAGTCAAATTGGAATTATTCGTAGTATTATCGAAGAAATCGGAATTTTCTGAATGGAGTATCCGGGATACGAGGCAGACGACCTTCTCGCTTCCTTTGCAAAAAAATTTCAACCTGATACCGATCTGGAGATTTATGTGTATTCTGGAGATAAAGATTTGAAACAAATTTTAGATGACAGGATCGCTATTGTTGATTTAGCTAAAGATCTTCCTTATCAAACGAAGGATTTTTTGCAAGATTTTGGATTTGAACCACAATATATTGTCGATTATCTTGCTCTCCTTGGAGATGCTGCAGACAATGTGAAAGGAGTGACAGGAATCTGAAGAAAAACTGCATTGGGACTGATCCAAAAATATCATACGATCGAAAAACTCTATGAATCTTTACCTGAACTAACAAAACATACAAAAGAACTTTTAGAAACTCAAAAAGAAGATGCTTTTTTTGCGAAGAAGATGATTCAACTTTCGTTTCTCGAATTAAACAACTATCAACTTTCAGACTTTTCTTTTTCTTTTCAATATGAGAAATTTGCAGAGGTCCTCTGTAAAAAATACGGATTTACCTCTCTTGAGAAAGTACTTCTTGATCTTAAGAAAAAATATGAACAACCGGTCCAATTAGGACTCTTTTAAAAGTTTGATATTTTGTCAATCTTTTTTTAGTTTTAGATTTGAAATCACTTTCTAAAATCCTATATTGAAAATACTTTATTTCTTGCTTATCGGTATGTATATTCCACTTCACTGACATAGTACCTATTCTTTTTTGGAGGCACTCTGATCATCCCAACAAATTGTAAATAAAGCAAAAGAAATCTGACTTCCTGCAATTGCAATTACCGATTATTCTGGGATTTACTGTTTTCCTTCATTTTATCTTGCTGCAACCGCAAAAAAGGAAGAAACCGATCCTACGATCAAGCCTCTTATCGGAGTAGAACTCGGATTCGTAGCAAATTATACAAATATCCTTGGACTTAAAGAAATTGGAACAATCTGTTTACTTGCCCTCAATAATGAAGGATATAATAATTTGAGAGAAATCATTACCTTTGCTAATGAAGAGGGAATCGAAAGAAAACCAAAAATAGATCCAAGCATCCTCGAAAAATATAAGGAAGGAATTATCGTCTTCTATGGTTGAGTCAATAGTCGATGTTATCAAGAATTACAAAATGGAGGAACCATTGAAAATATCAAACTCATGCATGCAAAATTGAAAGAAATGTTTGGAGATCATTGTTATCTTGAAATCACCGCACAAGATGAGACAAAAATTCATGAATACAAAGAGATCAATCATATCATCTACGATCTTGCAAAAGAAACTCAAACCGAATGTATCGTCAATAATAATTATTTCTATCCTGATGCAAAATTAAGAGAAGCTTGGGAAGTAGCCCTTTGTATCAAAGATGGAACTAAAATTTACGATAAAGACCGTAGAAATCCTCAAGGAGCATTTCATATCATGACGGAAGATGAGATCAAAGAAATCTGCCTTAAAAACGGATATTCTGAAGAAGAAATCAATCATCGAATCCAAAATAATGAAACAATAGCCAATCAAGCAGAAGTTACCATTCCATTTGGACAAGCACTATTTCCCAAATATGAATCCCCTGAAAGAGTGCAAGAACTTTTTGAACAATTCAAAGATACCATGATTGTGACAGAAGACGAATCAAGTGAAGAATCTCAATAATTTTATTTGTTTTTATCCCTCCCAACCGATGAATATTAAAGAATATATTGAAACAAAATTAAATGAAGAACAAACAAAAGCCGCTTTACATACCGATACTCCTTCTCTTATCATTGCTGGGGCTTGATCAGGGAAAACCAGAGTTTTAACATATAAAATTGCTTATCTCATTAAAGGACTTTGATGTCCTGTACAAAGGATTTTGGGAGTAACCTTCACCAATAAAGCTGCTAATGAAATGAAAGAAAGACTTGTCCAGATTTTTGAAGATTTGGAGAAAGAACATATTATTGGATATGACGAAGAAACTAATGGAGAAGAAAGCAGTTCTGACAGTGTTGATGATTTTATAGATTTGATGAATAGTACTGCAAAAAGTTCTAAAAAGCAGATTTCTACTCACGATTTAAAATGGATTGGGACTTTTCACTCTATTTTTTTGAAAATCTTAAAAGAAGATATTGGAGAATTAGGAAAAAAATATGATAAAAACTTTTCCATCATAGATATCAAAGATAGAGACACCCTTTTGAAAGAGATTCTCAAAAAGATGAATCTGAAAGATCAATTTCCAGAAAAAGAAGTAAGTGCCTTTATTTCTAAACAGAAAAATGCTGGCTTTACGGCAAAAGACTTTAAGTCACAAGCTGAAAATGATTATGAAGGAACAATGGTACAAATTTACGAAGAATACGAGAAAGAAATGGAAACTTCCAATGTTCTCGATTTTGATGATCTGCTTTTATTTCCTCTTATTCTTTTCAAACAAAGACCTGATGTTTTAGAAAAATGGCAAAATCACTTTGATTATATTCTCGTCGACGAGGCTCAGGATACAAACGGAGTACAATTTGAACTCGCAAAAATGTTAAGCAGAAGCGGAACTCCTATCACACTCATTGGAGATGATTTTCAGAGTATCTATAGACGAAGAGGAGCCGTTATGGAAAATTTCCTCCATGTAGATAAATATCGATCAGATATCGAAATTTTCAAATTACAAACCAATTACCGTAGTAAATCTCATATTGTAAATCTTGGAAATGAAGTCATCAAGCACAATACGAACCAATACGAAAAAAATATTATTGCCCACAGAGAAGGAAACGAAAAAATTAGATGTTTTATTCACTGTAGCGATATTGATGAAGCCGCAAATCTCGTTGATTTTATCAAAAGATTAAAAGAGAAAGAAAAAATCTGATCCTTCGGGGACGTTGCCATTTTATATAGAAGAAACGCTCAATCTGCTCCTTTTGAAAGAATTTGTATTGCCGAAGGAATCCCTTATGTTGTTCACGGAGCCTTCAAATTTTTTGAAAGAAAAGAAATTAAAGATATAATTGCTTACTTAACCTATTTTCTCAATCCCAAAGACAATCTTTCCCTCAGAAGGATCATCAATGTTCCCAATAGAAAAGTAGGAGATACCACTCTTTGAAGGATTATTGAATATGCCGAATCGCATAATAACGCTCTCTACGAGGTAATCCATGCCATGCGAAATGGAACTATTCCTCCAACCGAACTAAAAATTACTCCTCAAGCACTCAATGGAGTCAAAAATTTCATTATCACAATGGATGAATTGACAAAAGAACTGCCTACCTTAACTCCTTGTAATTTTATCGATAAACTCATCAAAAAAATTCACTATAAAGAATATATCCTTGAAGACGAATGAGGTGTAGAAGATAAAGCAGAAGAAAGATATCAAAACATTAGTCAATTAATGAACCTCGCAGAAAAAACTCTAGAAACTTGAATTACAGGACTTGAACAATTTATAGAAGAAGTTTCTCTCATGACCAGCGATGATAATGATGATGAAAATAGTGATAAAATTCAACTCATGACCATTCATAGTAGTAAAGGACTAGAATTTAAAACCGTTTTCATTGTTGGATTGGAAGATGGAGTTTTTCCAGGGAAACAAGCACAAATGGATTATCAAGAACTTGAAGAAGAAAGAAGACTCATGTATGTAGCAGTTACTAGAGCAAAAGATCATCTTTTTCTTTCTGCAGCTCAGAGCAGAATGGAATACGGACAAGAAAAGAGTTATCCTCTCAGTCAATTTCTGGAAGAATTACCTTCTGATAAAGTTGAAAAAATCGCATTAACCAATGGTTGAAGTCGTTTCTCTTCACAAGAATATGGAACTTACCAAAAAGAAGAAAGTTTCGACGAGAATGAGCAAATTACTCACACTCTTTTTGGACCTGGAACTATTTTGGAAGTTTGGGATAGATTTGCCGTTGTTCGTTTCGAAAATCCAAAATTTTGAACAAGAAAAACTGAACTCAGATTCTTGAAGAAAAGATAAGATTCTCTCAAAACCTCCAATACAATCAGATTTTTATTCTTTTTCATTAGATCATGCATATCAAAACTGCAGATTTTGTCACAAGTGCCGCAAAACTCAATCAATGTCCCCCCTCTTCTTATCCAGAATTTGCATTTTTCGGAAGATCTAATGTAGGGAAATCCTCCCTCATCAATTTTCTCACTCAAAGAAAAAATCTCGCAAAATCCTCAAAGATTCCCTGAAAAACAAAATTATTCAATTTTTTCCTCATTAATCAAACTCGACAACTCGTAGATTTACCAGGATACGGATATGCAAAAACTACCGATTCAGAGAAAAGTCTTTGGCTTGATATGACTCATGATTTTTTAGTGAAAAGAGAAAATCTGAAACAACTTTTCTTACTGATCGATCTAAGTATTCCTCCTCAAACGATTGATTTAGAAATCACAAAAACACTTCTAGAAGAAAAGATTCCTTTTTCTATCGTTTTTACCAAAATTGATAAAGTTTCTCAAAAAGAAAAAGCGAAAAATCTGAAAGAATTTCAAAAAATAGAACAAGAACGATGAATCCCTTTTTCAAAAGCTTTTTTTGTCAGTAACACGAAAGGAAAAGGAAGAGAAGAAATTCTTGATTTTATCGAGAGTTTTCTTTAGAACTTAGATGAGATGATTCATTGTTTTCTTTTTAAGAGATAAAGAAATCGGAAAATTAGCTTGGGTAAGAGCGAAACCTCTTAAGATAAAAATCCTCCGGATCTACGAGCAACCTCCTTTTAAGTAAAGGAGGACAATGGTTAACAAAAAAAGGACGAACCACCGTCGTCCATAACAATTCTCAGAAATTCCATTTCATTCTCTGACATTTCCCATAATTCTCTGGAATTCTCAGAACCAATTCTCAGACATTCTCCTACATCCTCTCATGGAACGTTCTCTGAATCACTTCTAATTGATGTGCTTTGGAAAGGCGGACAAAATTCACTGCATATCCTGAGACTCTAATCGTAAGTTGCGGATATTTTTCGGGATGATCATACGCATCAAGGAGGATTTCTCTATTGAGAACATTGACATTAAGATGATGAGCTCCTTTGGTGAAATATCCATCAAGTAATGAAACAAGATTATTTGTTTGTTCTTCTCTTGTTGCTCCTAAAGAAGCAGGAATAATCGTGAACGTATTGGAGATTCCATCTTGGCAATATTGATATTCTAATTTTGCAACAGAATTGAGAGAAGCAATGGCTCCTGAATGATCTCTTCCATGCATAGGGTTAGCCCCTGGAGCAAAAGGTTCTCCTTTTTTTCTTCCGTCTGGAGTAGCTCAAGTATTGGCTCCATACATCACATTGGAAGTGATAGTAAGGAGTGAAATCGTTGGAGTCGCATTTTTATAGGCTTTATGTTTTTGGAGTTCTGCGAGGAAGAATTGTTGAATCTCTTTTCCCATACTATCTACTCTATCATCATCATTACCATAGGTTGGGAATTCTCCTTCGATTTCAAAATCGGTTGTAATTCCTCTTTCATCTCTGATCGGTTTCACTTTTGCATATTTGATCGCAGATAAAGAGTCGAGCACAATAGAAATTCCAGCGATTCCATAAGCAATATCGACTTTATAATCGGAATCGATGAATGCCATTTGTGCTTTTTCATAATAATATTTGTCATGCATATAATGAATAATATACATTGCTTTCGCATACACTCTTGCCATATTCTCCATGGCTTTTTTGAAGTTTGCAACGACTTTCTCATAATTTAAGGTTCCGTCTTCATTTTCAGGATTTTCGAAAAGAGAGGCATCCATTACTTGAAGTCCGTCTAATTCCTCTTTTCCTCCGTTAATCGCAACAAGAAGGGTTTTAGCTAAATTACATCTTGCTCCAAAATGTTGGATTTTCTTTCCGATTTCTTGAAACGATACACAACAAGCAATTCCATAATCATCCGTTTTTCTACATGTTCTCATCAATTCATCATTTTCATATTGAATGGAAGAAGTATCGATAGAAACTTTCGCACAGAAATCCTTGAATCCTTGAGGTAAGGCTTTAGATCGAAGAACCGTTAAATTTGGTTCTGGTGAAGCTCAAAGATTATAAAGAGTTTGTAAAAATCTGAATGAAGTCTTGGTTACCTTACTTTTCCCGTCAGAGAAGACTCCTCCGATAGACTCCGTTACCCAAGTTGGATCTCCTCCAAAAATTTCATCATACGATTTTGGTCTTAAATGTCTTACAAGTCTTAACTTCATAACGAAGTGATCTACCAATTCTTGAGCTTGTTCTTCGGTAATAAGTCAGGCTTTTAAATCTTTTTCTATATAAATATCAAGGAAAGAAGAAACATTTCCGAGCGACATTGCAGCTCCGTCCTGCTCTTTCACTCCTGCAAGATACGCAAAATATACCCATTGAATCGCTTCTTGAGCCGTTTCTGCAGGTCTTGTCACATCAAAGCCGTATTTTCCCGCCATTATCGCGATATCCTTGAGAGCCTGAATCTGTGAAGAAATCTCCTCACGAAGTCTTACCTTTTCATCAGACATATCTCCATCGATCGCAAGGAAATCAGCTTTTTTTTCCTCAATGAGCTTTTCCGTACCGTATAAAGCCAATCTTCTATAATCTCCAATAATCCTTCCTCTCGCATAGTTGTCAGGCAATCCCGTCAAAAGATGTTTCGATCTATAACTTCTGATTTCAGGATCATAAGCAGAGAAAACGGCATCATTATGATTTTTCGCATATTGAAAAATCTCTTTCACTTTCGGAGAAATCGTTACTCCCCTCTCTTCTAAAGCTCTTTCAACGATTCTGATTCCCCCAAAAGGTTTCATCGCTCTTTTGAGAGGCTCATCAGTCTGAAGTCCGACAATCATCTCCAAATCTTTATCGATATATCCTGCTTCATGAGAGGTAATACTTGAAATCGTTTCATTGTCGATCGCTCTTACTCCATCGTGATCTCTTTCTTCTTTGAGTAAAGCATTCACCTTTTCCATGAGTTTTTTCGTTTTCTCTGTAGGTCCACAAAGAAAAGAAGCATCTCCTTCATAAGGAGTGATATTTTCATATACAAACTGTCTTACATTTAGCATTTTTTGTTTTTGTGTAAAATAAAAATTTCCATCTCTTAAGTATAATCGAATTTTTTAAAATTTCAAAAAAAAGAGGAGAAATCTGATTGACAAAAAAGGTTTTATGTCTGATCTAAAAAAAGTTACAAATCCCTTGACTTTAAGGTATATATATATATGATATTTTCAATCTCAAATGAGATATTTTTAGATTTTTAGCATCATAACTATGGAAGAAATTAAGTGAAAATCTACACCAGAACAAATAGAGAAAGAAAAGAAAATAAACGAACAGCTAGACACAATGATAAAAGCAGAAGTTCTTACCACTGAAATGTGGAACACATTGAATCAACTAATGGAAGAAGCGGGACGACCAGACAGAACACAACGCGCCTTCACAATATACGTTTTTAGAGAAAGGAACCAAAAGATAATTGGGGATGCAATAACACATTAAGAATAGAGACATCATCATTGATGTCTTTTTTTATGCACATTCCCCTTTTAAGCATTCGCAAATTCGTGCATTTTGATCGTCATCAAAGTTTGATAAGGGATTCAAATTGCTTCAGATTTTGCTTTAATTTTTGCAATATCACTTGCAAGGAGTCTAATATTTACGGATTTTTTTTCTGATTTCTGAACTTGATAAGTTTGTAATTCTTTTTTTCTTTTTTCTAACGCAGAAGAAGATAAACGATGTTTTTCGATATATTCTGCAGTAACTACATTTTGTAATTCTTGTTCTTCTTTGGTTAATGATGTCATTTTTTTATGGTAAAGAATAAAATTTTTTTAATGTTCTATCTTGAAAAGCTGTTTTTATAAATATTTCAGTTTCATTTTCAACATAAGGAATTTTACAAGGATATCAATCATAAACTATAATAAAGATTCTTTGATTATCCCTAGTTGGATGAGGAACATCGTCTAAAATTTTTCCTTCTTGTATCATACAAGCAACTAGATAAAGATCAATTCATCTTTCTTCTATAAGTTTATCTCTTTTTTGTGGATCAAAACAAATCGTCTTCATTATTTATCTATTTCGCACAATTAAATATAAATATCATACTAATATTATATAAATTTTGTATCAAAATACAAATCAAAGTAGAGAAAAATACACTTTAAAAAAATCTGACTCTCCGATAGAGAATCAGACTTTTCTTTTTTTTATGAAAGGGTATTTTCAAATTTCCATTCATCTTCGATAGCTTCCAGAACGGTTTTCTGAGGTTCTCGATGAAACATACTTCTTAATTTATTATTATTTCCTAGTACAATTCCATGATCTCCTGTTCTTTCAGGGAAGGTTTGATAAGGGATTTTTTGATTTGTTACCAATTCGGTCAATTCAATCAGTTCTTTGATCGTTTTCCCTACTCCTGTACAGATATTAACGACTTCAAAAACTGCTTTAGGAAGATTGATTTCGTTGGTGGTTTCTTTTGTTTTTTCGAAAAGATAGTCTATCATTTTTTTATGAGCTTCTGTCACATCTGCAATATGAATATAATCCATCAAACAACTTCCGTCTTTCGTAGGATATTTTTCTCCATAAATAGGAAACGACTCAATTTCTCCTTTTGCTACTTTGATGAGAAGAGGGATAATTTTGGTTGGGATTCCCTTCGGCATATATCCAAGCCCAAATTCAGGGAATGCTCCAATAGGATTGAAATGTCTCAAACATAAAATATTGAAATTTTTATGGGTTGTCATATCTTTTAAAATCTGTTCAATGATCAACTTTGTTGTCCCGTAGGGAGTCGTCGCTTTTACTTTATCATTTTCTGCAAAGGGAGGAATATTCTTATCGTGATCATAAATCGCATTTGTAGAGGAATAAATCAGATTTTTTATCTTTTTTATTTCCATGATTTTGAGTAAATTGAGAGTCCCCTGAATATTAGATTCATAATAAAGAAAAGGCTCAATACAACTCTCTTTTTGTTTATTTTTGGAAGCAAAATGGAGGACCATTCAGATTTCAGGCTCTTTTTCAAAAATTTCTTGAAGTCCTTCAAAATCTCTCATATCATTTTCATAAAAAACGACCTTTTCTCCGCCTTTTTTCTGCAAAAGTTCTAACGTTTTTTTCTGAGAATTAGAAAAATTATCAAGTAAAACAAGAGAAAAATCTGACTGTAATAACTTGAGTGCCGTATGAGAACCAAGATATCCTAATCCTCCTGTAATTAAAATCTTCCTATTTTGCATGGCATGCTGATGAATAAAATACCTTTCCTCTATTATACAGATTCTTTGGAGAAAATCAAAAAATAGATAAAAAAAAGAGAGAAGTCTGACTTCCCTCTCGTATGAATACTACCTATAAAGATTGATATTCACTTTGAAGTTTTGCAATTTGTGCTTCAATTTCTGCTCTTCTTTGTGCTGTAGCAGGATCTTCAGTTGCATTTTTTAAACTCGTAATTTGTTGAGAGATTTCTGTAATTTTTGCTAAGATTGTATCTTGTGTTTCTCCTTGTTTTTTGATCATTTCAGAAACATTTGTAAATGAATCCATAAGACTATTCATCTTTTCAGAATCTACAGATGAAGCAGCTTCTACAGGAGTATTTTGTACAGCAGTTTCTACAGGAGCTTCACAAACAGGACAATTAACAGATGGACATTCATTCATAACAGGACAATCACAAGCAGGAACGATACAATTATTTTCTAAGATTTCTTGGAATTGATCTGATTTTTGGAATTCATCAGAATGAAGAAAATCATCAACAATAAATCCTTTGATATCAGAAGAAGTATGTTTTGCGATAAAAATACTCGCAGGAGTATAAACAGGAGAGATCAAATCGAAAAATCCTGAACAAAAAGCTCCAGCTACAATCAATAAAATCCAAAAAAGTGAAGTCCAAAGAAAAGTTTTCATGCGATATTGATTAAAAAAATAAAGATATATTTTGTAGTCTATTTATTAGAGTAAAATATGCAAGTTTTTTCTTTTTTGAATCAGCAGAAAATCTCCATATTCTCTTGACTTTAAGATATATATATATGATGTATTTGTTCGGAGAGAATCAAGCTTCGAACAAATTCCAATTATGAAGATGCTTATCCAAATCGTCATGAGCCTGATCGTGGCAATGATGTCCTTCGCTACGGCGAAGGGACAGATTACGATCAAAGTAAATGGAGCAGAATTCCAGGTTAAGGAAGCTCAGAACATCACAATTTCCAAAGACGGTATTGCCGTCGATGGAAAGCAATTAACCGGAGATCGACCAATAACGGTCTCGATCTATGGAAATGTTGCAAATCTTGCTGTAACGGGAGGCAATGTTACTGCCACCCGGGTGAACAACTTGTCGGTCATCGATGGGGAAGCAACCGTTAAAGAGGTTACTGAAAGAGTAACTGCTATTAGCAGTACAATTTCCATTGAAAAGAACAGCGGAGTAATAACGAACACTGCAACCCAGTCGGGGAGCGGAAACGTGCAATACAACAAGTTCTGATGTATGACGCTTTCCAAAAAAATCAAGACGCAGGCTTGTTTCAAGTTTCTGCGTCTTTTTTCGTGATATTCTTTATCATCTTTTATGACAACATCATCTGCTGAAAAGTTTGTTGCTGAACGGGTTGCTGAACTTGATGTCTTTTCCTAATTTCTTGAAGATACCTATTTTTGATCTCTGCAACATTACTCAATCAGATTTTTTGTTCTTTTAAAAGATCTAATAAGACTTGCTTATCATCAAAATCTCTCTTTCAGAAATTAGTACTCTGTCTTCCTTCATGCCCTCTTCCCGCAAAAATCACAATATCCCCAGGTTGTGCAATTTCTGTTGCCATTTTCATTGCATAATATCTCTCAGGAATGATGAAAAACTCATTTCCAAGAACCGTATCAGAATTAAAATCTTTCACCATATCTCTCAAAATCTGCAATCTATTTTCCGTATCAGGATCATCATCCGTAAAAATGGTTACATCAGAGTTTTGAAGTGCGATATTTCCCATTTGATGTCTCTTGTCTTTATCTCTATTTCCCGGAGCACCGCACACCAAAATAACTCTCCCCTTCCCTTTTGCATGCTGAGCGAAAGTCAAGCTTTTATCCAAACCATCAGGAGTATGAGCAAAATCGATATAATATCTCACTCCATTTTCCGCGTAGACTGGCTCCATTCTTCCTGAAATTCCCCCAAAATTTTCGATCGATTTGATCGCAAGAGGAAGTTCAAGTCCCATTTCTGTCGTCGTTGCCAAAGCTCCTAAGATATTACAAATATTATAAGCACCTGTTAAATAGGTTGTCGCTGTATATCTCTGTCCAAGATAAGAAAATTCAAAATACGTTCCCTCAAAACTCTCCTCTATCCTTGTAGCCTTGAGCACAGAGGAATTATTGAGACTGAAAGAAATTTTTTTATCGAAAGCCATCTCCTCAAATCGTTTCTTTCCATAGGTATCATCTACACAAAAAGCCGCATATTTATTTTCTTTTCCATTTTGTAAAACATATTTAAAAAGTTTTCTCTTTGCTTCAGCATAATGATCCATATCTCCATGATAATCCAAATGATCTTGAGTAATATTCGTCAATACTGCAAAATCGAATTTTATCCCCTCAAATCTAAATTGATCCAATCCTTGAGAACTTACTTCCAAAACTGCGATTTTACAACCACTTGCTCTCGCAGTAGCCAAAATATTTTGTAAATCTACCACATCAGGAGAAGTCATTCCTTTCGTATTGGGAAGAAGTTGATTTCCTACTTTGATACAAGCAGTAGAAATAGCCACCGTCGGAGCGATATTTTCATTGAGGATTTTGTGAAGAAGATTCACCACGGTTGTCTTTCCATTGGTTCCTGTTACTCCAATGACAAACATATCTTTGGAAGGATTATCACTCACAAAATTATAAAATTTTGCTCTATATTTTTTATAACTTTGATAAAAAAGATTCCCCTTAATTTGTTGATAAAATCTGTCATAAGCAAAAAGTTTCTTCAAAAATTCTTTCATCATTAGCTAATAAGAAGTGAAAAGCGAATTATCAATATTCTTATAGGTATTTTGGATTATTTTTCAATAAAAAAAAGAGCAAAAGTCTGACTATCAAAAAAAAGTCCCCCAAACACCCAAATTCGGCGTTTGTATGGGGGACCAATTGTGGTTACTCTCCTTTGAGATAAGAATCGTTGTTCTCCTTAAGTCTTTGTAGTGCGCCTTCAGCATCTTGAATCCAGCCATTTTGTATAGCATAGATTATCTGGTCCATTTCTCGACTATTTATTTGTAAGACCTGTTCATGATAGCCAACAATTTGTTCAAAATTGCTTATCATTTTTTGCTGACTAGCAATTAGAGAATCTTGAACTCTTGTCTGAGTCTCTATACAAGCAAGCAACCCATCTGACATTCCTTGCCTTTCATAAACCAAGGTCAAGAAATGATCAAAGGTCTCCAGAAGGGCTGAATCTCCCCTTGAGATGATTTCGCTGCGTACAATGTACGCCATCATGTCGATTGCTTCAGACATTGATATTTCCTTGCCTTCAGCATCTGACACAGTAGATTCTACTTCGTTAGATGGAATATTGTTCTCCATCTTATCCATACTGCTAGTGCTACATGAAGCAAATGCAATATAGAAGACAAAGAAAAGTAACATTCCAATCATGTTTTTTGTGATTGTAGGCATTTTTCTTTCTATTTTTATGAGTAGTAGGCTCTATTTTTACTTGTGAGGCCATTGCCAAGGTTCTTTCGGTCCTTAATTCCGAAATGATATGTATTTTTATTTTCATTGACATTTATAAAGATTTATATATATATATCAAGTCTTTTTTGTCTGGTTCAGAAGCCAGATTATCCATTTTATTTTTTTTAGTCCTTTAAAAAAAAAGAGAAGAAATCTTCCCCGTCATGTTGAACGGTAACAAAATATCTTCAAATTCTTCACAATGTTCAGAATGACAAATTCGTATTATTAAACTCTCCCATCACTTCGTGATTTCCCTCTCATTACTAAGGAGAGAACTAGGGTGAGGTTCCTTTACTTCAACAAAAATTCTCCGAAAGAAAGGAGCATATTAGTGTATTTTTAATTATGGGGTCATCATTTAGGCGGATATATTCTTTTTATCTTCGGATCTTTTTTTGGTTTCTGAGATTCAATTTCATAACTTTGTATAATACTATCGACTATTGCTTTTTTGTGTAGTCGTTCTGTTTTAATAGAATCTGGTTCATTTGGTATAGCGTTGTTATCTTTAGGTTTATGACCACATGCAGAAAATAACAGAGCTGCAGTTGCGAGACAAATTGCCTTGCGCTTTGATATACAACGTATATATTCGCATAATATCTCTAGAAGCTCCATTCTTAAATTTACTCCATAAAACTCTCAATTTCTGAAATTTTGATTCTTTTCTGTTCCATAGAATCTCTCATTCTGATCGTAACCGTTTCCTCATCTTCACAACTTTGTTGATCGATTGTGATACAAAATGGAGTTCCGATTTCATCTTGTCTTCTATATCTTTTTCCAATTGCTCCACTATCATCATATTCACAAGCGTAGTTTTTCGTCAGACTTTTAAAGATTTTTTTTGCAATTTCGACTTGTTTTTCATCTTTTTTCACAAGTGGTAAAATCGCAAATTTCACCGGAGCAATCTGTTTTGGAAATCTCACTACAACACGTGAATCTCCTCCTTCAAGCTGTTCTTCATCGTAAAATTCGAGCATCATCACCATCACCTGTCTTCCAAGTCCAAAAGAAGCTTCGATACATCGAGGGATATATCTCTTTCCCGTGTAAGGATCCGTATATTGAAGGTCTTTTCCACTGGTATTTTGATGTTGAGTAAGATCATACGCAGATCTATTATGAACTCCTTGAACTTCTCCGAATCCTCGTGGATAAAGATATTCTACATCCGTAGCAGCTTTTGCATAGTGAGCCAATTTTTCATGATCTTTGAATCTCAAATGTTCAGGGTTGATGTGCAAAACTTCTGTCCAATATTCCATACTATCTTTTTTCCATTGATTATACGTTTCCATAGCTTTTTCTTCGTCATCTTCCACAAAATATTCGATCTCCATTTGTTCAAATTCTCTGGTTCTATACAAAAATTGTCCTGGAGTGATTTCATTTCTAAAAGCTTTTCAAATCTGAGCTAAACCGAAAGGAATCCTATTTCTCGTGGTATCAAGTACAGATTTGAAGTCAGTAAAAAGAGATTGACAGGTTTCAGGTCTCATATACACTTTACTTGAATCGTCAGCAACTGGTCCTAAATGACTTGAAAGCATAAGATTGAAATTTCTACATTCTGTCCAATCAGCTTTCTTTCCCGTATCTGGATTATTTGGAATATATTTTACGATAAAATCTCTCATCCCTTCATTTCCTCGTGATTCAGGAGAAAGATTCTTGACTCTATATTCTTTCGCGAGGTCTTCGTCAGACTTTCCCTCTCTTTTTTCTTCAAAAAATGCTTCAATGATCTTATCAGCACGAAATCTTTGTCCATTTGTTTTATCATCGATCAAAGCATCAGAAAAAGAAGCCAAATGTCCACTTGCTTTCCAAGTCGTAGGATGAGCAATAATCGCTGTATCCATAAAAACGATATCATCTCTTTCTTGCGTAAAATGTTTTACCCAAAGATCTGCAAGATTTTTCTTCAATTTTGCTCCATAAGGTCCGAAATCCCAAGCATTTGCCAATCCTCCATAAATTTCAGAATTAGGATAAACAAAGCCTTTTCTTTTTGCCCAAGCAACAACCGTATCAAGTTCTACCATGTGTTTAATCATTAAGATAAAGTGATTTTTTTATAGTTTTTGATAGAGAAAAGTCAAATCTTTTTAAGCCATTTACTCCACAATAGGATTCTTCTCCACCACGAAAAACGAAGAATTTGAATCTGATTCCTGAGGAGTGAGAGAACCGTTTTTATCAATAAAAATACTTTCCTTCAGAGTAAAACCTGAATAAAGAGTCAGATTTTTATACTCTTGAAGATCAAAAAGATGATAAAATCTCTCTTGAACCTCGCCTTTCTGATTTTTTCGAGGAACATAAATATCTCTCGGACAACATCTTCAAAAGGTAAAAAGCCATTTCACTCTTGCGAGGAAAACTTGTTTTCTATATTTTTTCTTAAATCGATCAGAAAAAGCCCAGTTCAACATTAAACATTTTCCTCCATATTTCAAAATTCTATAAAAATGTTTCATCAAAAAAAGCCTCTCCTTGTAACTTGGAATATGCTGAAAACTTGAAGTTCACACGACAAAATCAAAACTCTCCTGTTCACAAGACTGAATATATTCACTAATATCAGAACAAATAAAAGTATCTTGAGGATTGTCTTGTTGAGCATATTTCAATAATTCAGACGAAAGATCAACTCCAACATACTCAATTTCTCCCTTGTAAGATTCATGTAAATGCTTGATAAATCTTCATCCTCCACATCAAAACTCTAAAATTCTGATTTTTTTCTGAGGATAGGATTGGATTTCGGAGAGTAAATATTGAAACTCTTTTCGTTCTTTTTGTCTGGTTTCGTAGTATTTCTTCGCTTCCTTATCATAAAATTGTTTCAAACGAGTTTTGATCAGACTTTTATTCTTTTTTCAAATAAGTTTCTGCATAAAGATTGTGAAAAATTAAAACAAACTTTGTTCCTGAATCGTGACAGGCTTTTTTTCTTCAACGACTTTCCCATGAGTAATGAGTTTTTCTGGTTCGAAAAGAAAATCCTCGCCATCAATATATAATTTTTTGTAATGAATGAGATAAAAAAGTAATAAGGTCGTCATTCTTACATCGTTTTTACAATATTTTTTCACCTCCTCGATAATCGAATCTTTCCCCGTTTCTTTCCATTCTTTCCACATTGCTTCTACATCCGCACCAGAATCCAAAGTTTTCGTTACCTGTAATAAATCTCCACAAATTTTATTAAGCCCCACTTTTTTCCCTGCGATTTGATGAATGAACACAAAAAGATCGATACTTTTCGCATTGAGTTGATCAATTTGCTCTTGAGTTCCATTGATATTGTAAATACATACCGGATTATCAAAATAAATATTATTAAATCCCACGATATATCCATCAAAATCAAGCATTTTCTGCACAAAAGCAGGCAAATCTTCTTCCATAATACATTCATAATGCCCCTTTCCGTCTGCATCTTCTTCAAAACTATATCCAAGATAATATTGAGTATTTCTCAAATCTCCTTTAATCAAAGAAGTTTCGATATCGTACACTAAATAAGGTTTCCCAAGTGCTTTCGAAAAAGTCTGATGAGTAAATTCTTCCATCAAAATTTCTTCGATCGTCTTTACTCCGGTCATTCTTCCTTTTTTGATAATGAATCTTTTTACCAAGTCGTTCAATTTCCCCTTATTATCAAAGGGGACTTCAATTTCAAGTTTATCCACTTCATCGATGATATGGATCATATTATTTTTGAGGATAAGACTAAGAAGTACATTCCCTCTCTCAAAATAAAGAAGTTCATCTCCTTCTTTGAAAATATATTTAAAAAAATCGTTTACTCCTTGATATCTTTCTCTCTCGATCACAGAAACTAAATGTGCAATCAAATTATTATTGATTTTAGAGAGCTCATCTAAACTAAGTTTTTTATACATTAAGAAAAAAAGAAGATAAATCTGATTCTTTTTGTAGTTAATCTTGAAAAAAAAGCAAGAAGAGTTAGTTCTCGAGTAGGAAAATTTTATTTTAAAACATCTTGACTTATATATATATATATATAATGATCGGGTTCTGGAAGCTCCAGGATGATTTCAGCATCGCTGAAATGTGTTTTTAACCTTCTTTCTTTCGTTTCTTTATTATTGCTAGAGTGATAGAGAAAAACGGAGAAAGATTTAAAACTATAAGATTATGAAAGAAGATAAAGATACATACACAACTGTATTGATTGTAGTTGTAATAATTGTCTTTTCTGTAATCAGTTTTCCTGTTTTTTATGCTATTATACAGCATAGAAACTATGTTATTCCAAAAGATAATCATACGATGATTGTCAGGAATAATGTTTCTATTATTGTGCCGGATTCAATTGCACAACGGGGAGATCAAGCAGTAAATATCTTTGTTTTACAAGCTATTTCAGCAGAAGAATAAATATCCCTCTTTCCCCTCTAATCTAGCAAGAGGAAAAGGTTTATGTTTGTAAGAATGCTCATTCGGTATGATCTGGATGGGCGTTTTTTATGAATTTTTATTTTGGCTTAATTTTTGTTGCTTTCATTTTTTTTTATATTTTGTAAAACACTTGACTTTTTAAAATAGATTAATATATACAACAAAGTCTTTTCATAATTTTATATATAGGAGTGGAAGGATTTGATCATTCTTCTGCTCCATTTTTATGAAAAGATTAAAGATTTTTGCTTTGTCATTTTTGGGCGGAGGAGTTTTTGTTTTTGATCTTCCAATGGTTTATTTTTTGGTTCCATCCTCCGCCCTTTTTATGGGGTATGTTCCTTTAAGAAATGATTTGAAGTAAAAGCTGGTTGACCTTGATTATTTCTCAAGGTCGCCTTTTTTTGTTCAGATTTTTTCACTTTTTTATTTTACAGAAACGGCAACACCTCCAATTCTTTTATTTCCTAACATGATCACTACATAACTATTTCCCACTTTTTTTGGAGTAATTTTTACTGTGGCGATTCCTTTATTGAAAAGTACGGTAGAAGAAGGGGAAACATCGATCGTAGTATTACTTGCTACGAAGACAAAAGGTTGAGAAATGGTTCCATGGAATTTTTCTTGAGTTCTTTTATCCATGAGAGAGATTGTAAAAGTCTGTTCTCCTTGAGAAAGATCGATACTTTCTTCAAAGCTTTTCACGATTTTGATCTCGTACTGCTCCACAAAAAGTTTTCCATAATAATCCACTTCTGAAAAATCTAATTTAATTCCCTCTTCATCCTCCGTAGGTTGAGATGTTTTTTCAGCATTTCAAGATTTTTCTGGTTCTGTATTAGAAGAAGGAGAAGAATTAGAATCTGAAGAAGAATTTCAAGAAGAGGAAGAAGAATCTGAAGTTTTCTCTTGAGAAATTTGTTCTTTCGAAGGATCAGATGGTTCTGTCGTTTGTGATTCTTTCTTTTCTTCAGAAGGAGTGTTTTGTTTTTGTTCTTCAGATGAAGGGTTTTCTGTCTCATTCTGAGGATTTTCTTCTGATTTAGAAGGATTTACTTCTGTTGTTTGAGAAGGTTGTTCTTGTTTCTCTGGTTGTGGTTCTGTTTTCTCTGTCTTTTCCGTGGTTTCTGTTGTCTCCGTTTTTTCTAGAGAAGAAGGTTGATTTTCTTTTTCAGAAGGAGTGACGATGATTTCTTTTCAAGGATTCACTTCTCAAGTGGAAACGGAAGTTCAAGTTAAAACTTCTTTTTCTGTTGTTCCATGAGTTCATTCAGATTTTTCTTCTTTTTCTGTTGTTCCATGAGTTCATTCAGATTTTTCTTCTTTTTCTATTTTTTCTGCGGTAGGATTAGGATATTGTGCATTTGCTTTTTCAAGCAGAACGATAGGATCTTTCGTATATTGGAAAAGTTGCATTCTACATTCTCCTGCTTGAATCACAGCATAATCTCCTTTCGAAATTGTCGGACAAGTAGAAAATACCCAAGCAGGTCTTCCATTCGTATCTTTATCGATTTCAAAATGGACATGATATCCTCCTAAAGCTCCAAAAACATTTCCACTATTTCCGGTTTTACCGATCAAATCTCCCGCTTTTACTTCATCTCCTGCTTCGACAAGTCTTTCACTCATATGAGCATAGACAGCATAAAGAATCTCCCCTTGATATTTAAACTTAATCTTTACTACATTTCCATAAGCAGAATTATACACAGAAGAATATACGACTCCATCAGCGATTGCATACAGTGGAGTTCAAGGAGCAGTTGCAATATCTGTTCCATAATGGGTTCCCACCATATTATCCCATCCAGAAGTATAAGAAGCTCCCCAATGAGTGGTATAAATATCGGTATACGTTTTATTATCTTTATATGCATCAAAATTTGCTCCATGAATAATAGGAAGTTTTATCTTACAAGTATCTGGCATCGTATCCCATTGCATCGTTCTACAACTAAGAAGTGAAACTTCATACAAAGGATAGACAAGACGACTATTTTCTGTAATTCCTTCTCCTTTTCCAAAAAGGAAAGAAACACAAGAAAGAAGCAATACAATAGCCACTTCTCCAATATAAATTCCCCAACGAGAAATATTAGACATCATATTATAGGTTTTTTCTACTCTTCTTCCTCTATGATTTTTTCTAATAATTCTCTTTCCGAGATTAGTATTAAATCTATTACAAAGATTCTCATAAGCATTCCAATTTTTCATGAAAGATAGGGATGAAAATAAAATTCACACTAATTATATTCAGAACTTTAAAATTTGTCAATTTTTGTGGGAGATTTTTGAGACTTTTTATTTCTATCTTTATCTCATTTTTTCTACTTGCAAAGAGAAAATATTTTTTTTTCATTTTTTTCTTGTTTTTGAAAATGAAATCTCTATAGTTTATAAGAAGTTATTTTATTTTTTTGTGTATGTAAATGTTGAATTTTATCTATGACAGTTTAGACACTGTAAAAAATCTAAAATTTCCAGGGGTAAAAGTGTATGTAACTCTTACGATTGCTATTTTCGCAATTGTTATCGTGTCTGGACTTTATTTTGTACTTGCTGATTCTATTTTTAGTGAAGGATATTCTATGTATTATGAAGCAATGAGAGGAACTGCTGAAGTTGTTGTTGATAACGCTGTAGATCCAGCTGTTGTTCCTACTCTTACAGGAGTTGAGGCATAATTTTCAATAAAAAATAACGCTCTTTTTATTTCTTCTATACAAAATGACAGACTTAAAAACGATTGAAATAAAAAAACAAATTGAAGACAAAGAATATAAATGGTATGTTTTAAGTGTTACTGCAGGACAAGAAGAACTTGTAGAACAAAACCTTAGAGAAAGAATTAAAAATCAGAATCTCCAAGATGATGTAATCGATGTTCGAAATCCTAAAAAAACGGAAGTTACGATCAAAAAGAAAAAGGGAAAGATTGGAGAAGGTCCAAAAGAAGAAAAAGTCGTAAAACAAAAGAAGATTTATCCAGGATATCTTTTCTTCAAATCTAGAATGAATGATAAAATCTGGTATGTCGTAAGAAATACTCCAGGAGTAAGATTGATCGTAGGAGCTGAAACTAAACCTATTAGTCTTACCCCAGCAGAATACCAAAAAATCGTTGATCAAATCAAAGAATCTGAGACTCTTTCCAATAAATCTTGGGAAGCTGGAGATGAAAATGCTTTTAAAGTGGGTGATCCTGTTCAAGTTTTATCAGGAGATCTTAAGGATATGCAAGATCTTACGATTAAAGAAATTTTGTATAATGAGAAGAAAGTAATTGTTACTTGAAAAATGATGGGAACAGAAGCAGAATGGGAAGTAGAATTTGATAATATTGGAGCAAGAAAAGGATAATTTCGAAATATTTTTATGTTATGACCACACCCTATGAATGAGGAAAAAAAAGTGGTAGTACGATCTATGGTAGTGTTATTTTTGTGATTAGCAGTGGTGTATTCTCTCGCTTACTTGAAGAATGCACCTCTTTTGGAAAAAAATCTAAACACAATCAAAGAAAATACCCAAGCTCTCCAAGAATTACAAAAAAAAGAGGAAAATTCTGAGCTTAATTCAGAGAAAGGATGAGAACCAAGAGTAGATTTGCAACCGATTATCCTCACAAGTTCCAATAAAAATCCCGAAAAATCCCTTCAAAAAGATTCTCAAATAACTTCTCCTGAAGTCCATCAGGAATCACAAGAGAAAAATGAAACATCTCTTGAAACTTGAAATAAAATCGATACAATAGCTTCGTGATCAGATTTTTCTTCTTCTTGAAAAAAGTCTGATGATACCTCTAATACCCTCCTTGCTTCTCCAACAACGAGTCAAGGTTTATCAGGTACGGATCAGTTTTTTTGAATTTTGGATATTTTAGATATTTTGGGAATTGCTCCTGAAAAAATCTATGTCGATTCCAAAGAAATTTATTTTGCTTCGTTCTGAAAAGAAAAAATCGATGTTGGTAGGACGGTAAAACAATTAGGGGGAACCGTATATACGATGGCAACCGAAAGAGAGATCCTTGATAACGAACTCTTCGGAGATAAAATTAGTTTTATCAATTTGCCTAGTTATAAAAATAAGTTAGTCTTTATGTTTATTGAATTAAATGGAGATACTTGGTTTATCCAAGTTCCTTATCCTCAATATCATAAAAACAAAGCTTATTTGAAATCTTTATTTATTTAGTTTGGGTCAAAATGGCAAAAGTACAATCAATTTTGAATCTTGAAATCCCAGCTGGTAAAGCACAACCTGCTCCACCTCTTGGACCTATGCTTTGAGCACATGGAGTTAATATCGGACAATTCATCAAAGAATTCAATGATAAAACACAAGATTATATGAAAAAATTTCAAGGTGTAGATGTAAAAATCAAAGCAAAACTTACAATTTATGTAGATAGAACTTTCCAACTTGAGATTGGAACTCCTATTACTTCAGGACTTATCAAATGGAAAATCCATCAACAAACTGGATCTGGAGAACCAAATAAAAAGAAAATCGGAAAATTAACTAAAGCCGATTTGGAAGAAATCTACGAAATCAAAAAAGACGACCTTAATGCACACAATGCTGAGCAAGGAATGAAAATTATTGCTGGATGTGCAAGAAATATGGGAGTTGAAGTAGAAAAATAGTAAATCAAACTTATTAAAAAAAGAGAAAAAATCTGATCGAAAACAGGGATTCTCTTGTGGAAGAAACAATATTTCGTTATTACCACTTTTATTTGTTATAATTATAGTACAATGGCTGATCATGGAAAAAAATATGCAGAAGCTAAAAAATCAGTAGATGCAATGAAAGCTTATTCTTTAGAGGAAGGAATTGCTTTGCTTAAAAAAGTAAATTATGCAAAATTTGATGCTACAGTAAATATTGCTATCAAAACAAATGCAAATCCAAAATACAACGATCAAATGATTAGATCTACAACAATCCTTCCAAACGGAACAGGAAAAACAAAAAAAGTTGCTGTATTTATTGGAGATGATAGAGTTGCAGAAGCTAAAAAAGCTGGAGCAGATATTGCTGGATCTGAAGATTTATTACAAGCAATTAAAGCTGGAAAATTTGATTTTGATGTTCTTATTACAACACCAGATCATATTAGAGATTTAGCTCCTGTTGCAAAAGCTCTCGGACCTAAAGGATTGATGCCTAGTCCAAAAGCTGGAACAGTTGCAGTTGATATTGAACAAGCTATCAAAGAAGTTAAACTCGGAAAAGTTGAATTTAGACTTGATAAAACAGGAAATATTCATCTTGGAGTTGGAAAAATTTCTTTTGATGATAAAAAACTTATCGAAAATATCCAAGCTTTAATGAAATCTATCGAAGAAAGTAAACCTGCAGGAGTAAAAGGAAAACTTATCAAAAAAGTTGTTATCAGTTCAACAATGAGTCCTGCTATTATGCTTGATTACTAGGATTAAAATTGATACTTTGAAAATAAGAGAAAAAGAGGAGCAATCAGACTTCTCTTTTTTTTATTATATCAATTCTTACCTTGCCTTTTACAAATCACTTTATCTTGCTTTTTCTAGATAAATATTTAGACTGGGGAAATAAGAATTTTATTTCTTAAAGAAAACATGCATCAAATTGAATATTCTCCAAATCTTCAAGGAGAAGTTATGATTTCAGGATCAAAGAATGCAGCATTACCTATCGTTGCTGCGAATTATCTTTTGGATAATAAAGTACTCCTTCACAATAAACCTAATATCAGTGATATTCGTAATATGGAAGCTTTAGCAAGTAAGGCAATTGAAAGTTCCAAAGAATATTTTAATCTTACCGATGATCTTAGTAAAAAATTTAGAAGTTCAATTCTTTTGATCCCGTTTGGATTGATTCAATATGGAGAAGTGAGATTTGGAAGTGTTGGAGGATGTAATATTGGGAAAAGATCTTTAGATACTTTTGATGATGCTTTTGTAAAAGCGGGAGTAGATGTTTTTTTCAATGATTCCGGAGAAAAAGTCTATAAAGTTGCTCGTAAACCAAAGAAAAATATTATGCTTCAAGAATTTTCTGTAACGACGGTTGAAGCTTTGATTACCTATCTTGCATTTGCGAAAAATTATGATTATGAAATTACAATTTATCAAGTAGCAACGGAACCTCATGTAAAAAATCTTGTGGATTTTCTCAATAACGCAGGAGCTCATATTACGCGAGGCATGGATCATACCTTAACGATCCAACCTACTGAGGAAATAAAAATTCAAAATGAAGAATTTTCTATTGTCAGTGATTATATCGAAGCAGGTACCTATTTTGTGATCGGAGCAACCGCAGATAATAGTGAAATTCTTTTGAAAAATGTGAATGTTGATGATCTCAGTGCAATGTACAATATCGCAGATAGAATCGGAATTAATTTCAAAATTTTGGATAAACACACGATTAAAGTAAATTCTTTTAATAAGGAAAATTATAAAGCAACAAAGCTCCAAACCATGATTTTCCCTGGATTCCCTACGGATTTACAGTCAGCTTTTTGAACTCTTTTTACTCAATGTGAAGGAGTCTCTAAAATTTGTGAAAATCTTTATGAAGGAAGGTTTGGATACCTTACGGAACTTGAAAATTTCGGTGCAAAGGTCGAAATTCTCAATACTCATGAAGCGATTGTGATTGGAAAGAGTAATTTAAAAGGATGTTATGCGACAAGTAGAGATCTTCGTGGAGGTGCTGCAATGGTTATTGCGGGAATTATGGCACAAGGAACGACTCATATTACCAATGAAGAACTTATCGAAAGAGGATACGACAATATCATTCAAAAATTAACAGAAATCTGAGTGAAGATCAAGCAAATTCCTAATGAATAAGGGTAATTTTGTAAGGACGATGGCTAATGTCGTCCTTTTTTTATTTTACACAAAAGACAGCAAGAATGCTGCCCTACCGTTTTACTTATTTCCTTTTGCACGATTATGACTTTTACAGAGCATTTGACAGTTGGTAATGTCCGTTGCTCACCCCTTACTCCAAGCAGAAACATGATCTGCATCCATTTCTCAGATACTCCAAATTTTTTTATTATTACTTTCATGTCAGAGAGCACATAAGGGACAATTTGAGATTCATTTTTCGTTTGCTTCTTTGGTCTGTTGTGCATAAACAGATTTTTTAGTTGCTTCATCAAAGACACGAACTTCCAAAAGTTTGCTTTCAACCTCTCCTCATAAAAGATATTCAAAAACTCCTTTACGACTTTTTACATAAGGATCAGCATATAATTCATGCACTCTCTCTGATATTTTCTTTGGATCGTAGGATTGTTTATGATAAGTTTCATAAAGTTTTCATCGTTCAAGTCCACACATCTCTTTTTCTACATCACTAAATACACTACTGATTCGATCAATGACACTTGTGAAATAACTTTTTAATTCACTAATATTCTCATCATAACGATGTTTACTCATATAATCTCCGATACTTCCCTTACTTACTCGCTCTAAAGCGGTATGAAGAAAATCTTGACGATTCACTACTCCTGAAAGATATGCTCCCCATTTTTGAATATTCGCATTCTGACTATTACTAAATTCTTCTTTCGCTTTGGTTACGAAAGGTCCCGAATAGACCGCATTCAAAAGTTCTTGTTCATTTAAAGGAACTCCTGCAATATTGATCGTTTTAAATCGTTCTTTGATTTCACTTTCTTCTCCTTCACATTCATAGATCAAAAGTGGAGTTTCAAGAATCTTTTTCTGAAGATTTTCCGCTAATCCACTAAAATATTGTTCCATCCCATCGATTTTAACGGCGAATTTTCAGGTTACATAACGACCAATGCTCGTGATTCTCTGCTGACCGTCCAAAACTTCAAATTTCTCCTCTCCAACTTTATTGAAATAAATCAATCCTAAAGGATATCCTTTCAAAATAGATTCAATCACCGCAACATCTCTTTTCCCATCGGCATAAATATAATTTCTCTGATATTCTGGCTGAATCGTAAGTTTTCAAGACAAACCGAAAAGTCCTTTCCCTTCAAGTTCGTTATAAGCAAATCATTCACAAATGTCTTTTACGGTAATATCAGTATGAAGTGTCGTTTTCATGATTTTTGAAAAAAAGAAATAAAAGTCTGAGTATAAGAAGAGTTTTTAATCTCACCCTACCCCTCTTCTAAAATAGGAGAGGGAAATATAAGTTCACTACTCCCCCTCCTTAGTAAGGATTGATTAAGGGAGGTTTCTTTTCTCAAGTTTTCCCTCCTTTCTAAAGGAGGTGGCTCGTAAGAGCCAGAGGATTTTCCACCTTTAAAATCCCCAATATTTGATATGTTTTAACCTCACCCCTACCCCTCTCCTTGGTAAGGAGAGGGAAATCACGAAGTGATGGGAGAGGTTCTTATCCCTCCCCCTATTTTTTATGGCGAATAAGAATACGAGCATAAGGGTCTTTCTTTCCAACTTGTGTTAATGTTAACTGTTTAGGTTTTTCTAATCATTGTTCTATCATGGAAAAAAAATGAGGATTTATATCAATAATTTCAAATTGTTCTGGGTTATATTTATCCAAAAATGTAATGGGGACTCCCATAACTCCTTCGTAATCTGAAGGAATTGCATCGGTATAAGAAACTTCTATTGCATCATAATTATCATATTTTGGATAGCCATTTTCACGGATCTCTTTATGTTTACTAAATTTCAAATTATCAGCCATTGTCATAAGTTGTAAAGGTTGATGTCTGCGACCGTGATCTAAATTACTAAACCGACGAACTCCTTTCACTCTTATAAAATGAGTGTAAAACTCATGAGTTTCATCAATTCTTCGTCCTGCTGAATTGAGAGGATAATCAGAAGGAACTCAAAATTCTCTATCTCCACTTGTAATCGATGGACCTAACCACATTTGATTACTTTTAAGCAAAGGAAAAATTTCTTTATAGGTAATAGCATTTACATTTCACAAAATCACAAAATTCTTTTTTCCTTCTATAATCCGAGCAACAAATTCACGAAACAGGGAAAAGGGAGGATTCGTGATAATAATATCTGATTCATCACGAAGTTTTTTAATTTCATCACTCCTGAAATCCCCATCTCACTCTAAATAATCTCGTTCTAAATCATCAATATCTATTTTCCCATTGTGATTGGTATCATGATCTAAGATAAAAATTTTCCCCTTTATCTTTGTCTTTTCTTGATCAAATTTAGGACTTTCTGTTTCAAATAAAGTGGGTTGATAATTTTGAAGATCTTTACTCTCAATTGACAAACTCGTACTTATCAATTTCTTTAGTCCAAAATTTTCAAAATTCTGAGCAAAAAATTTGGTAAAATTACTCCATTCAGGATCATCACAAGGAAGAAGAATCGTCTTTCCACGAAAAACATCAGGATTATACTCTAAATAAGCATTCATTTCCTTTTGAATATCTACATATTGAGTATAAAATTCGTCTTTTCTTGCAGTTCTTGCATTATGCAATTGAGAGTTAGCTTTTTCATTTTCTTTAGACATAAAAAAATAGTTTAGCGACTAAAATCTGGTAATCAGCTAAACTCTTTTCAAAATTCTTTGTTATTATTCAGAATAACAGATAAATTAAAAAGACGACTGACACCATCAAGTCGCCAAACTAAGATTCTTAATTACGAAATGTTTCCCATTAAACGCAATAAAGAAATGACGATATCAATCGTCTTTATTGATTTAATGAGAAAATGAATAGCATGAGGCTAACATTCCATAAATCTTAATTTGGCACTTTTTTTATATCAATCCTTTGTAGAAAATCAAACAAAAAATGAAACCAACAAAAGAAGAATACGACAAAATTTTACCGCTTAATTCTAGTTGATTTTCAAGATGGGTTCTTTATATTTTTAACATTATTCAATACGATTCTTGTGTTACCTTCAGACTTTTTATCTTTTTTCTTTCATTTCTCTGATGAAATATAGAATTCTCAATGAGGAATATCAATTCAACTTTCTCGAAAGGTTGCTGAAAATCAGAGGAATTACTGATTATCAGAGTTTTTTTGAACCAAAATTTAATGAAGTCCGGCTTGATCCGTTTCAATTGAATGATATGGAAAAAGGAGTGAATCGTATCATTGAAGCTTTGAAAAAAAAGGAAAAAATCTGTATTTTCGGGGATTATGATGTGGATGGAGTAACTTCGAGTTTTTGTCTGTATGAATTTTTTACCAAATTTCTGCATCGTGATACCGTTTCGATTAAATATCCTAATAGGAGAGAGGACGGATATGGACTCAAAAATAAACACCTGGATGAAATGAAAGCGGAAGGAGTACAACTGATCATCACGGTAGATAATGGGATTGGATCTGTTGAAGAAGCAAAATATGCAAAAGAACTTGGAATGGATATGGTAATTACCGATCATCACCAAGTTTTGGACCAAATTCCTGAAGCTTGTGCCGTTATCAATCCGAATTGTAGTGAGAATTACCCTTTTAAAGGACTTGCTTGAGTGGGAGTTGCTTTCAAGCTCATTATTGCGATGTTGATGAAATCTCAATTTTCAAAAGAAGATAAAAATCTGATTTTTCAATATTTTTTGCCTGTGGTAGCCATTGGATCGATTGCCGATGTCGTTCCTCTTTTGGAAGAAAATAGAATGATCGTAAAAAAAGGATTGGAACTTCTCAATCATCAACAAATTTTTCTCAAATCACTGTCAGGTTTTATCTCTTTTTTAAATATCAAAAAAGATTTAACAAGCACGGATGTCGCTTTTACTCTTGCTCCAAGGATCAATGCAGGAGGAAGAATGGAAACACCATATGACAGTTTGAATATTTTTACTCATGAGGGGAAAGAACAACTTCCTTATCTGGAGAAATTGGAGCAGTTGAATAGTGAGAGAAAAAAGATTCAAGATGAAGGAGTAAAATATGCTGAAGAAACCTTGAATTTTGAGAAAAAGATTCTCATTGTTGCGAGAGAAGATTTTCATGAAGGAGTGATTGGAATTATCGCTGGAAAATTGACAGAGAAATACAATAAACCTTCTGTTGTTTTCAAAAAAGATGCAGAAAAAGGGATTGCTACCGCAAGTCTGAGAGGACCTGATTATTTTAGTGTGATTGAGATGATTAGTGCTCATAAAGAGTTATTGGAGAGATGTGGGGGACATAAAGGAGCTTGAGGGTTAACCGTGAAACTTGAAAACTTTGATCTGCTTTGCCAGAAACTTGAAGCATATTGTGAAACCCTTTTGAAAGATCAAGATTTTGAGAAAGAAATCGTAGTAGACACGAAAATCTTACCTGAAGAACGAAATCCGAAAAATATTGCTTTTCTGGAGAAGTTTGCTCCCTACGGAGAAGGAAATCAGGAACCGCTTTTCCTCTTCGAAAATATCAAGATTTCTAATATTGAAAAATTTTGAAAAGTCTGAGTGGGACACATGAAAATTTATGGAGAACGAGGGGATAATCTCATTCAAGTTGTTTTCTGGAAAAAAGGAGATGAATGTGATCATATTTTATGTGATACGATTGATGTAATTGGAAGAATCCAGGAAGATAGCTATAATAAGGGATATTTTATCGTGGGAGAAGAACTTATCGAAAAAGAGGAAGAATAACATTTTATTTCAATATCAAAAAACATGCCATTTGAATTAGTTTCTCAATATCAGCCTTCATGAGACCAACCTAAAGCGATTGATGAAATCACTCATGCTTTTGAAGAAGGGAAAAGTAAAATTACACTTCTCGGAGCAACAGGAACCGGAAAAACATTCACCATGGCAAATATTATTCAAAAAGTTCAAAAGCCGACTCTTATCATTTCTCACAACAAGACTCTTGCTGCGCAGCTTTCGACAGAGTTTAAAAGCTTTTTTCCTAAGAATGCCGTGCATTACTTCGTTTCGTATTTTGATTATTATCAGCCAGAATCCTATCTTCCAAGTTCTGGAACCTATATCGAAAAAGAAGCAACGATCAATCAAGAAATCGAGATGTATCGTCTTGCAACGATGGCCTCTTTGCTTTCTCGTGATGATGTGATTGTGGTGGCTTCTGCATCTTCTCTTTATGGACTTGGACAAGCAAGATTCTTCAAAGAAAACTGTCTGCAACTCAAAGTCAATCAGACCTATGATTTTAAAGAGATCAAAAAACAACTCCTTCAAATGCAATATAAACCTGTCGCTTCGAAAATCGAGCCAGGAATGTTTGATTTACAAGGAGAAAGATTGGATATTTATTCTTCAACGGAGAAAGTGGTGTATAGATGTTTTTTCGATGAAGATTTTTTGGAGATGATCGAAATCAGAGATTCTCTCACGTATGAATTGAAACACACAACGACACAGATTATCCTTTGGCCTGCAACGCAATACATTCAGGACACTTCAGATTTAGAAACTATTTTACAGGAGATTAATAGTGAAAAGGAATTAAGAATAAAAGAGTTTGAAAAAGCCTGAATGCTTGTCGAGGCGGAGAGAATTAAAAAAAGGGTCGAATATGACATTAGGATGATTCGCGAAACGGGATTTGTGAATGGAATTGAAACGTATTCACTCTATTTTGATAAAAGACTTCCAGGAGAGGCTCCTAATACGATTTTTGATTATTTTCCTGATGATTTTCTCTTGATCGTCGATGAATCTCATATGACGATTCCGCAACTTCATGCTATGGCACAAGGAGATAGAGCAAGGAAAAATAATCTCATTAAATATGGGTTTAGACTTCCAAGTGCGATTGATCACCGTCCTCTTCGTTTTGAAGAATTGGAGACCACTCTTGGTTGGAAAGATTTTTCTGAAATTAAACTCGATCAAGCGAGTGATGATTTGGAATTAATCTCTACCACTCATATGAAAGTTTTGGAAGGACAAAAGGATAAAAGTCAATCTTTGATCAATAAAAAAGCAAGACAAGAAAATCAATTACAAAATCTGCTTGGAAAACAGAAAAAACAAGCGAAATCTATTTTTCTTTCTGCAACTCCAGGAGAATATGAACTCAAACTTTCTGAACAAGTCGTAGAACAAATTATTAGACCAACGGGACTCCTTGATCCGATTACCTATCTTTATCCAAAATCTGGAGATTATCAGCATTTATTGGAAAGTATTGATAAACTTTTGAAAAAGAAACCATATTTGAAGAAATATCTTGAATCGACAGAAAAGGGAGAAGGATTGAATCTTGATGAAATTTTTGAAGATCGAGAGGAAGAAAATTAGGTTACTCTATTCACTTCCGCAATAGTAGTTTCTCCCTTAAGAGCTTTCATAATTCAATCTTCTTGCATCGTAATATATCCCATTTGTCTCGCTCTTGCATACACATCAAAATCCGTTCCCCTATCGATAATAATTTTTCTGATTTCATCATCGATTTCAAGGAGCTCCAAAACTGCATATCTTGTCGTATATCCCGTATTATTACATTGAGAACATCAGACAGCATCGAAAACTTCTCACGTATATGGAGGAACTTGTACTCATAAATTAGTAAGATCTTTCAAAGCTTTAGAAATCTGTTCGTCTTCCGCATAAGTAGCTTTCCTTTTAGTTTTACAATGAGGACAAAGTTTACGCACAAGCCTCTGTGCAAGGATCATCTGCAAAGCTGGAGCGAGAAGATACGGCTGTACCTCCATAGAAAGAAGCCTTCAAATCGAAGCAACTGCCGAATTCGTATGGAGAGTCGTAAATACAAGGTGTCACGTTAAAGCCGCATTGATCGAAATCTCTGCGGTTTCTTTTGATCTCGTTTCTCACACCAAAATAATATCCGGATCATGTCTAAGAATCGCTTTCAATCCCGTTTCATAATCATACCCTTTTTCATAATTAATCTGAGACTGTTGAATTCAAGGAACCTCATATTCCACCGGATCTTCTAGAGTGATAATTTTCGTTTCTCCATCATTGAGAGCATGAAGAATCGAATACAAGGTTGTTGTTTTTCACGATCCTGTTGGTCAAGTTACAATATTTACTCCCGTTGTCTTATGCATATATTTTTTGATAAGTTCATAGTTTCTATCGGTAAAACCAATTTGTTCAAAGGTAGAAACTCCTTTATCAGAGTCGAGAAATCTGATTACTGTTGATTCATTTTCGATTCCTGGCATAAAGTTCACCCTGGCATCAACTTTTTTCTGAACTCCTTGAGGATTCGTGGATTGAAAAGAAAATCTTCCATCTTGAGGGATATAATTGATATTCATCTTCACTCCTGACATAAATTTGAGTTTCTGAAGAAATTTTACAAAATCTTTCCCATCAAAAGTAATGATATTTTTCATCACACCATTAAGCCTCAATCTCAAAATCACATTATTTAATTCTGGTTGAAAGTGAAGATCTGAAGCACCTGCTTGAAAAGAGAGACGAACCATTTCCAAAATAAAATCTCCTGGTTCCATCGTTTCTCTTTTTTCATAAAGAGCTTTCATCATTGACAATGCTCCTTCTCAAGCTGCTTCTTGCTGTTGTTTTTGTGCTTGTTGTTGCTGACTCTCCTGCTCTGCTAATCTCTGATACCACGTTAAAGCTTCATTAAATCCTTCCACAGAAGTATAGAAAACTTTCGTTTTAAACCCCGCATTTTCAAGCTGTTGCAAAACATTTCTCACTCCTTCCGTATAATTATTGGTCGTCAAGAGATATAAGGTATTATCTGGATCTTTATAATAAATAAGGGTTTGAATTTTTTCTGCTGTCTCTTTAGGAATTTTTTTTAGTTGAGAAAAATCCACTTGCAGTACCTTAACTGCATCCACTTCAAGAATTGATGAAATGAGTGAATTTCCCATCGTGATAAAGTAAAAAAGAGAGTAAAAGTCAGACTTTTCTTCTATTTTCTCTTAGTATTCGAGAAAAAGAAAATTCCTCTCTATTATATTCCTTTTGCAATAAAAAATCAAAAAATCACGAACCTAGAAAAATAGAATATTCTCAAAGCAAGATTTTTGCTTTTTTTTGCTGATATCGTTATACTTTTATTAGATTATTTTATCTCTTTACGATACCATGGGAAATATTGAACAAATCAAAACAGAAATAGATGAAATCCAAAATGAGTTTAAAAAATTAGCGGGAAATATCCATCTTTCTGAAAAAGAGAAGCAAAAAACAGTCGAAACCTTAAACACTCGTTGTCAAAAGATTAAGGAAGAAATTGAACAAGAAATCGCATCTTTATGAGAGAAGACCGATGCTAAGGCACAAGAAAAAAGAGAAAAAGCTGAAATGCTATTAGAATCTCTTGATAAGACGTCTAAACTTTATCAATGAATTTTAAATGTAACAGAACAAGCAAACGATTCTAACCAACAGAAATGAGATCAAATTCTTGCTACATCGGCAGATTCAAATAGTAAGGAAAGTTTCTTTGGGAAAGTATTCAATAAAATTTGATCTATTGCATCATCCATCTGGGACTTTATCAAAACAAAAATATGATCTTTTTGGGGAAAAAGAAATCATCAATCTTTAAATTGATATATGGTTGATAAGAGTGAGTTTTCGAAAGGGCGTTATCCTTTTAAAGGAATTCCTCCTTATCAATGAATTTCTGCATATAGAGTAGATAATGTAAAATTAGAACCACATATTTGATTTTCTCAACTTTCCTTAGAGGAAAGTCGTTGAAGTACTACTTTAAAAGTAAAAAATGAAAACAAGCGTTATACTAATACTAATGCTGCCTGATATAAAAAAAATAATCCGTGCAATGTTAGTCCATTCAAAGGAGATATAGGAAGAGTTACCTCTTCAAAAGTCGCAGATTGACAAGATCATAGTCAATACGAAACAATGGAAGATGGACTAGCTTCTTTTATGAGATTGATGAGAACAGAAAGATACAATAATAAATCTATTCAGGGAAGAAATTGTTCTGGAATGCAATGAATTTATAAACCAGATGAAGATAAAAGTTTACAAGCATTACGTATTATATGGATAACTCATGTTTCTGAAGCTTTAAATGTTAGTCCTTTTATTGGGCTTAATACAGATGACCCTGAAACTATGATGGCATTTACTCAGGCAGTTGCAATTAGAGAGTCAGGATGTCATTTTGATAAGGACACTTTAGAAAGAGCATATTACAAAGCTTTTCCCGAAGAAGCTCTTTCTCTTGCAGCATAGAGAAAAAAAAATATAAAGAAGAAATTTATTTTATTTATCATTATAAAACATGACACTTTTAGAACAAATTACTGCGGATTATAAAGAAGCAATGAAAGCTAAAGAGGAAGAAAAGAAAATAATTCTGAATTATCTTCTTGCTCAAATTAAAAATAAAAAAATCGAGACTCAACAAGATCCAACGGATGCTGATATTATTAGTATCATAAAGAAAGAAGTAAAAGCAGTTACAGAAACCATTTCTTTTTTGGAGAAAGCAGAAAAAAACGAAGAAAAAGAACAAGAACTGTTCAAAAAATCGGTTCTTGAAAGTTATCTTCCTCAGATGATGAATGAAGAAGAAACGGAAAATTTTCTCGAAACGATGATCAAAGAGCTTGAAATTACGGATCTCAAAAGTCAAAGAGGAATGATCATGAAAAAGATCAAAGAAGAAGGAATTACTACAGTTGATGGAGCAATGTTGAATAATTGTATCAATAAAAAACTTAGTCAATAAGGTATTCTACCTCAGATCAAAAATCGATTTGAGATTTTTCAGGAAAACAATATAAGTTAATCAGAATTTTATTCTTTTTTAAAAAGAGTAAAGTTTTTTACTTGTAGGAAGAAGGGGATGAAAGCTGTATTGGAGAAGCTTTATCAAGGAGATAAAGAACAGTTAGTGCAAGATTTATTACAATGTTATAAAGAACAAGCATTTTGCATTGTTAATTTTATTTATTTTTCCAATATTGTTGCTCAAAATCTTTTCAATGCACAAGAAAGAAGTAATAATCAAGACGATTATAGAAAAATTCTTTTGAAAGGAGATTTTTTATTACCAGATGGGATCGCAGTGCAGATTTTTTATTTTTGTGCTAATCTGTTTCATGTGATCAATACTCCGAAAAAACGGCTAGACAATCTTAATGGGACAGACTTTTCCTCTTTTTTTCTTGAAAGAGTAAGAGAAATGTATGGAAACCACAAAATTTGTCTTTTGATGTATGGTGCGAAAGAAACGGAAGTTGAAAAGGCAAGAAAATACATTGCCTACAAAGGATTCAATGTGATCTATGCTCAAGACGGATATTCGGATTTTGAGCGAGAAAAGGCAGAAGAAAAACTTGAAGAATATCAAGACACCGTGAATGTCTTATTGGTCGGAAGATCGACTCCAACCAATCCTTTACAGGAAATGCGAACCTTAAAAAATTACCAAAAAATAAAGAAAAATAATCTGATCGTAATGAATGTTTGAGGGCTTTTTGATTGGTGGGCTTGAAGTCAAAAAAGAGCTCCAAAACGAATCAGAACGATAAAATTAGAATGGTTACGAAGACTTATCTCAGATCCCAAAAGAAATCTCAAAAAAGTGTTAAATAGTCTACAAATTATTCCCTATATTTTTCGTTATTTAGTATTGAAAAAAAAATAAATTTTCGTACATCTAAAGAAGATGATTTTTGTGAAAATTTTTGCTTTTAGTGTTCTTAAATAATACCACATCCATGCAACTTGTAGAAACGAAACAACAATATGGACCTGAAGAATCCGTTTTTTCATTTCAAGATACCCTCTTGGATTCTGTCAAACTTAATGTCTATGTCGAATGCAGTGCGGAGAAGTTTTTGCAGTATCAAAAAGAGATTTTGGAAGATTTTGTTGCTGATTTTACTGCAAAAGTTCAAAATGCAGAATCTCAAGACATTAACGAATTAAAAGAATGTTTTGAAGCTTCATTGAAAGGATTGAATGAAAATTTTGATAAATTTGCAAGTAAAGTTCGTGATGTAGAGAGATTTCAACTCAAAGGAATCATTCAACTTGTCGCTAATAATCTTTTGATGGCTTCTATGATTGGAGAAGTGAGTCTTTTGATTATGAGAGATCAAAAAATTCTTTATACTCTAGAAAATTCTGTTGATTATACTGATAAAATCGATTCGTTCTCTGATTTTGTAGAAGGTTCTCTTGAAGGAAGCGATCATATTGTATATGTAGGAGTAAAAATTGCTGATGTTTTAGGTCAACAAGATAGAAAAGAACTTGAAGCAGTGCTTTTTGAAGATGATCCTGAAGAAAAATTCATCACCGCTCTCGAAAGTATCCTAGTTTCTAGAGTAGAAAAGGAATATATCTCTTTTATCATTTCTTATGTAGTAAGTTTTTCTCTCGAAGTGAAGAAAGAATGACCAATGGTAGACTTTACCAAGAAAATCAGTGAAATCGGGGGAAAAATTCAGACTTCTGATTTTCTTCAAAATCTTAAAAAACAGCTTTGGGGAAATAAAATCTATCTTATTTCTCTTTGTTCTGGATTATTGATTATCCTCCTCCTCTATTCTCTTATTTCTCAACGAAATGGAAATGAGGATCCTGAAACAAAATTTCAGACGGCTTCAGGAACCTATATTGATTTGACGATTGAAGATATTCAGAAAGAGATGGCAGAATTTCAGAGCCTCGATCCTTCTTCTCCTGAGAAATCACTTAAATATTCGGAGATTATGCAGAAACTTGATTTTATTGAATCAAAGGGGAAATGGCTGGAAAATGTAAAACAACTCAAAACGATTTTACAAGCAGAATATTACAAAGGATTTAATATTATTCCTATCGAGAAATTAACTCAATTCACCAATGGATCAAGAATCCTTGCTTTCAATAGTTCAGAAACTGCAAAACTTGGAACATTACATTCCGTTTTGATTCCCAAAAATGTAAGTGTCATTGGAACAAAAGGAGCTTTACTTGATATTGTAAGTGATAGTAATAGAGGATCTTTAAAAGAATTCAATGCGAATAAAGATCTCACAAAATGTACTCTTTCTCTCCTTCGTGATGGAGTGTATTGCTCTTCTGATGATGGAACGATGTTCTTGATCAATAAGGCTGGAATTACCCCACTCGAAACTACTGATGGAGTCTTCTCTTCAAATGTAGGTTGACTCGGAATCTTCAATAAAAACAATTTCTATGTCTTCCAAAAGAATATTTCTTCTGTGGGAAATATCTTTGTCACAAGATATCGTAATGTTGCGGGATCTGAATCAAGTTTTCAAGGAGGAAGTTCGTATGATGTTTTAGTAGGATCTGGAATGAGTTTCTCTGAATTTTGAAGTTTTGCGATTGATGGTTCTTTCTTTGGATGGAGTAATAAAAAACCTTATCTCTTCTGGAGAAGTAATCTTGCAGGAACTTCACTTTCTTATAGAGAAATCCCTCTCAAAGGAGGAGATATTGTTGCTCAAGAATTTACGGATAAAGTAAAAATTATCACTTCATCAGCCACAAAATATATCTATCTCTTTGATCAAGAGAAACAGTTATTCGTTGCTTATGAAACAGTAAATCCAAAGACAAATGATGATAATAAAGCTCTTTATGCTATGAAATATCTCTTCAGTTTCAAATTTATGATCGAAGGACATCCTGTGATCGATATGAATGTTTCAGAAGCTTCATGAGATAAACCAGAACTCTACATTTTAAATGATGAAGGAGTTTATAAAGTTGCACTGTATGAATTCATTGATAGTATCAGAAATAATGATACTTTAAAGACCGTTCCAGCAGCTCAATAGAAAAAATTAAAAAAATCTGATTCTCCGTTTATGAATCAATCGTAACGAGGAGTCAGATTTTTTGATTTTATTATTAATCTATGTCAAAATAATTTCTGTTTCTAAAAGCTCACTGTTTTTTAAGCATTTGAAAATCTTCTTCAGTAATTTTTACATACATAGGAGTTTTTTCCCATAATTGTCCTTTTGCATTATCAATACGATTTCCATTAGCATCAATAATTTCAATAATGCCATGTTCTATCAATGCTTCTAAATTATCGTCCCTACGTCTCCCACAATAGAAACAATAAAAAACATGTAGGGAAAGGACTTGTCCTTTCCTATTAATCCAACCAATAATCAATCAAAAAAGGCCGAGGCAAGCCGTCGGCCCTACAGATTTTTTGTGTTTGAACATTCAGATTTTTATTCTTTTTGGAAAATGAATAAATGTTCGTGCATGATAAGGAGAAAATTGTATTCTTGAGATTTTTTAACTCGGAATCAAGTGGCTTTACAATGATGTTGGATTTTGATAATATCTTCTTTTAAAAGAAATCCAACTTTCAAAAATCTTTCCATCACTTTAAAAGCAAGTGGCTGATACAGTTTATTTCTTCTTGTGTCGCCAATAAGAATTGCACAGTATTTTCCTTTTTTTAGGACTCTGTAATATTCTTTCGCTACGGTTTCGATTTCATCACAAAATGCATCAAGATTATGAATATTTGACAAATCTTCTGGGATTTTACCTCATGAATATTTGATAATATCTGCATAAGGAGGATGAGTGAGGATAAAATCAATCTTTTCATCTTCTATAAAGCTTAAATTTCTTGTATCGTTGAGTTTAAGAGTAATGTGAGAATCTGAATGAAATTCAAAATTAAGACATTCTTCTGTCTTTTTGAGAGATTCTGGATTAATATCATAAGCGATTAAATTTCTGTTTAAAAGTTTACATTCGATAGCCGTAGTCCCTCATCAAACCATCGGATCAAGCAATACATCTCATTTTTTAGAATATCTTAAAACAAGATTTCTTACTACTTCGGGACTTCGATTTCCACGATAACAACTTTTATGAGTTGCCCATTTTCAACGGTTAGGAAATGACCAAACACTCGAACATTCTAACTCAAAAGAATTTGGTTGAAGGGTATGTTTAGACATGTTATTTTATAAGTTTTCATAAAATTCCTTCACGAAGGTTTTTGATATTAAAAATATTTCATTCCATCGCATTAAAAGCTTCTTCTAAAGGTTTTGAAGAAGTTCTCCATCAAGCTCCATCTGTAATTCGATACAACTGTTTATTTTGTTGTTGAAGAAAATGATAAAGTTCCATAAATTCTCATGCTACGGATTTTAATTTACTTCATCCTGATGAATAGAAATTTGTTTCAAAGAGATAAACATCTTTTCAATTATAAACTGCAAAATCAAATCTTCTATCAGCTTTATCACTTTCAATGATGATATTCCAATGTTGTAAAATATATTTTGCAGTAGCTTGGTCTTTTCGTTGATATCATTTTTTCTCACAAAAGGGTTGAATATAGGATTGAACTAAACCTTCCATTTGCTTTCATCCTCTATTTTTTCTTGCGTTGGAATCGAGACCTGTTTCAATTCAAAAAACATAATCATTAAGATTTGAAATTTTTTTATCTTGAAAGATGTCTTTTAATCAGGAATTTTGAAAAAAGATTAGTAAAGATTTTTTATCTTCATCATTTAGTGTTATTTTTGAATTAAAGAGATCTGATACTAATTCTTCTTTTTGGTATTTTTGGTTTCGAACAAGAGTGAATTTATCTCTTACTGCTAATAAAATAGGTAAAACTTCTCTTGTTTCAGGATATTCAGAAATAAGTTTTAGAAATTTTGTTTCGATATGTTTTTCTCAAAGAAGGCTATTTAATAAACTTAATTGTATTTTGATCGTAAAAGCATTTTCTTCGATTTTTCTAAAATCACAGTAATATTCCCATCAAGAAATCGTGGATTGAAAATTTAACATCAAATCCTTGAAGCTCTGTTCCATCTTATTCTACTTTATAATTTAAAACAACAATTTCTTCAACATTTCCTCTTTTTTCTGCATTAGAATTAATGTATCTTTTTGCCTGAACAACATGTTGATAAAATTCTGAATAAAGTTTTTGAATACGATCGGTATTGTGATTCGAAAGCATAGCTTGACATCCTTTTTCGGTCAGATTTTTAAATTCTTTTCAAAGTTCTTCTTGTTCTTTCCATCAAAAACCACCTTGAGTATAATCCGTGAAATTTGAAGTCTGAGAAAGCACATCATAAGGAGGATCCAGATAGATAAAATCTCCTTTTTTGACTGTTTTTAGAACCTCATGATAATCTCCATGAATGAGAGTCGTATTTTGTAAAGCTTCCGAACAGTTGAAAAGTGTTTCTTCATCGCAGATTAGAGGATTTGCATATTTTCAAAATGGAACATTAAAAAATCCTTTTCCATTCACTCTATACATCCCATTGAAACAAGTTTTATTGAGATAAATAAATCTTGCAGCTCTTAAAAGAGGAGAAAGAGAAGAAAAATCTGACTTTTGATCTCGGCTTCTAATTTCAAGAAAGAAATCTTTGTTGTATTGATATTTAGAAAGTTCTTGAATGAGTTTCTCAGGAGATTCTTTAACTACTTGATAAGTGTTAATCAGTTCTCCATTAATATCTCCAAGAATTGCTTTAAAATTACATCCATAGAGATTTCTCAGATAAAAAAAAACTGCTCATCATCAGAGGAAAGCCTCATAATATGAACAGTTTTTATTATTTTGATCTAAAAAAGATCCTTTGATAAATGGTTGAAATTGATCTAATAATTGTCTTTTTCAACCTACTCGTTTCAAAAACGGTTTGTAGATTTTAGACATAAATAAAAAATGAAAGGGTAAAGCAACCGAATTGCTTGTCTTTCAATATTATTAAAAGACAATTTGCATTTCATCGGTTGCGATACCTTTCCACAAAAAACTTTAGTTAAAGACAATTTGTTTTTGATGAAATACAAACTGCCTTTAGGTTTTAGCTAAAGTTTCTAATGGATTGTATCGCTCTTTTTTTATAGAGTTCTGATCGGAAAGATCAAGAAAATTTTTTGTTTTTTGGATGGAATCGAATGAAGTATAGATGTTGAGAAAGAGGGAAACATCTTAAGATTCTTCACTACGTTCAGAATGACGTATAAAAATCCCCTCGGCTTCGCCGTATCCCCTTTTGAAAAAGGGGAATATTGTTAATTCAAAAAAGGGACGAGGCAAGACGTCGTCCCTACAGATTATATGATACAACAAATAATTAAAACATGTAGAGAAAGGGCTTGCCCTTTCCTTTTTATAGTTTCAACAAATTTTCGCTGGAGAAGATTCAGATTTTTAGAACTTTTTTCTTTTTTACCTGTTGAATAAAAAAAACAGATAACTATAAAGGATAAAATATTTCTTTAATTATTATTGTGTAGAATGAAACATTTTACTTCTCAAGAAGTCAGAAAATTACGAACGGAATTCTGGACTAAACAAAATCATAAGGAACTCCCTGAAGTTTCTTTAATTGCTGATAAAGATTCAACTGCTCTTTTCAATGTTGCAGGAATGCAACCACTTATTCCTTATCTTATGGGGAAAGAACACCCTATGGGGCAAAGACTTTTTGATATCCAAAAATGTGTTCGTACCGTGGATATTGCAGAAGTAGGAGATCGTTCTCATCTCACTTTTTTCGAAATGATGGGAAACTGGTCTTTGGGAGATTATTTCAAAAAGGAAGCAGTAACTCGAAGTTGGGAATTTTTAACAAAATATTTGGAGCTTGATCCAAGAAAATTAGCCGTAACGGTTTTTGCAGGAAATGAATTTGCTCCAAAAGATGAAGAGACTTCTGGATATTGGCAAGAAGCAGGAATTCCAGAAGAGAGAATTTCTTATCTTTCTGATAACTGGCGATCTCCTGGACCTGTGGGACCTTGTGGACCTGATACGGAGATTTTCTATTGGATAGGAGAGAGTGAATTTCCTCCTGAAGGAAGCAATGTCGGAACGGATGAAGATCATTGGATGGAGATTTGGAATAATGTTTTCATGGAATTTTATAGAGATGATAAGTGAACTCTCTCAAAACTCAAAAAGCAGAATGTAGATACTTGAATGGGATTTGAAAGAATTTGTAAAGTTTTACAAGAGGTAGATACGGTATATGAAACGGATTGCTTCGTCCCTGCAATGAAAGTAATTACGGAGCAAACAGGAAAAAGCTATGAAGAACAAGGAAGAAGATTCAGAATTATTGCAGATCATAGTAGAACTTCTTTTATGCTCATTAATGATGGATTGATCCCTTCTAATGTAGGAGCAGGATATGTTCTCAGAATGATTATCAGGAGAATGGTTTATACGATGTACCTTTTGAAAAATTTTACCTTTGAGGAATATCAGACTTTTTTTGCTCTTTTATTAAAATCTTTTGAAGGACTCAGAAATTTCAACGAAAAGGAGATTATCAGAGTTTTGATGGACGAAGTAAAACTTTTCACGAAAACCATCCAAAATGGAATGACACTTTTGAAAGATTTGATCGAAAAATTGAAAAAAGAAATAAAAAATCTGATCCCTTGAGAAGAAGTTTTTAAACTTTATGATACTTATGGATTCCCTTTGGAACTTACTCAAGAAATCGCAGAAGAAGAAAAAATGGCGATCGATCAAGCGGGATACGAAAAACAGGTAAAAGAAGCGAAAGAAAGATCAAGAAATGCCACAAAAGAGATGTTCAAAAAAGGAACGGATTGGTCAAAATATTTGGAAGGAATTCCTCAAACTCAATTTATCGGATATGATGAAGTTGAAACTTCTGATGCTAAATTATTGAAAGATTTTGATGTCGATGGACAGAGAGTTTTAATTTTCGATAAAACTCCGTTTTATGCAGAAATGGGAGGTCAAAAAGGAGATTTTGGAACTGTAGTTTTAGACTCTGGCGAAGAAGTTGAAATCAAAGATGTACAAACTTTTGCTGGAGTAAGCCTTCATTTAGTGAAGTAAGAAAAAACTCGACGGTTAGTCGGGCTTTTTTATTTTGATTTTTGATAATTAGTTTCAATAGTTGAGATGTCTTGCTCTGAACATCCACAGGATTTTGCTTTTTCTTTTCGATCCGGATCCGACATTACTTCATCAGTTCTCCTCCACGTTTCCCCTTTCAAAAGTTTATCAAATGTCCGCCATTCTTTGCTATGATTACGTCTATAAGTCTTAACTTCTACTTCTTTTTTAAACTCATTACAATTCTGAATAATCGTGTCTATCTGTTCAGAGGAGTATCAATATTCTTTAGCAATGACTCTGATACCTCATTCAGTATCTAGTCAAAATTCATTAAGATTATATAATATGTATGGAATTCAGCCATCATCCTCACTTCGTGTTTTAGTTAAAAACGTTTCAAGAATACTTCTAGTTCTTCTCCTGTCAGCTACATCTGATGCTTCCTGGTCTTTTTTGAATTCTTCTGATTGTTGTTGGAAAGGTTTGATACATGTTTGAAATAATTCTTCTATTTCGTTATCTCCAATATCATCATTTTGCAAGAAAAGATTTATATTTTTAACAATATGTGGATATACCTCTTTCAATGATTCATCCATTAAATTTAAAGGAATAATACCAGCTACTCATTCCATGTTATCGGTCGTTTTAACGAGTTTTTCCCAAAATCAAGGAGCAACACATTCAACTGCAAGAAAAATTTGATAATCATGAATCTTTTCGTTCGTTTTGTATCAATTTATTTTTTCTAAAGCTTGATTTAAAATTTTCTTTTCAGATCATTTTGTTACCCTAGCAATCAGCTTTTGTATTCTTCACTCAGATCATCCTGCTATTTTATTTAATGCAGATTCTTTGAGTTGTCATATTTTTTTGTCAGACAATTTTTCCATTTTTTTCAAAATTAATAAATAAAACTACTCTCAATTATATGTCAATTTTTTTTTTGTCAAATTTTAGTTGACTTTTTTTTAAAAATTTCTAAAAGGTTAACAATTTATCTTTGAATCGAAAAAATGTCTCGTACGATTATTTATGCAACAGGAAATGCAAGTAAAATCGAAATGATGAAAAATTTGTTTCCTCATGATGAAGTTTTGTCTTTAAAAGATATCTATTTTGACGGAGACATTGTTGAAAATGGAACCACGTTTCAAGAGAATGCGATGCTTAAAGCACAAGCCGTACAAAATTTTTTGAAAGCACAAGGAAAAGAATATAGCGTCATTGGAGATGATAGTGGATTTTGTGTCGATGCTTTATGAGGAAGACCTTGACTTGCAAGTGCAAGATATGCTTGAGATCATAATTACGATCGCAACAGAGCAAAAGTTCTCCAAGAAATGCAAGGAATAGAAAAGAGAAATGCCTGTATGTATTGTTGTTTAGTGGAACTTTTCCCTAATGGGGATTACTTAGTTGCTGAAGGAAAATCTTTCGGGAAAGTGTTGGAAAAAGAGGAAAGAATTGTTGATAATAAATATGGATATCACTGTATTTTCTTTTCTGATGATTTACAAAAGGGATTATGAGAAGTAGAAATTGAAGAATGGGTTCCTGTTTCTGATAGAAAGAGAGCTTTTGAAAAGTTATTGCAATTAGAGAAAGAGTATTTGGAAAAGAAGTAGGGAGATTGTATGTGTAAAAAAAACTCGACAGTTAGTCGGGCTTTTTTATTTTTTATGAGAAAATATCTCTGAATGATTCATAACTATTTTTAAATTATTGATTTCGAGTTTTGTCAGTAGCTCTTTCTGCTTGTGTTCTACCATTGATAAGAGTTTTCGTGATGTATTGTTGTATATTTGGATGCTCTGTTAAATAGGTATTATAATCCCTTTCAGCAGCTGTACATAATTTTTTGAGGTCATTTATGAGCATTTGAGCTCCCTCTTTTCAAGGATATTTTTTGATAAGTTGAGCTTCAGTATAAGTTCCTCGAGATTTTAGAATACCTTCAGCTTGTAGTTTAGACCTCTCAAGTTTTTCTGGTTGAGTTGGATTAATTAAATTTCATAGATATGTTTTTATTGTTGGATGCTGGTTTAAATAATGCATATAATTAACTTCAGCTATTACACATAAATTTCTGAGATAGTTTTGTAGGTTATTTTTCCCTATGTCTCAAGGATATTGCTTGTTAAGTTCTGTTATACTAATATTTCCTATGTCATCGAGTGCTCTCTTTGCTGCTGGTTTATCGAGCTGCTCTATGGTTTGAGTATCAAATGTATCTGTTGAATTGTTTTGAACGACCTCAGATTGAAGTGATTGGAGGTCTTCAGTTATATCTCCAAAAGACTCTCAATTTTTATCCTCAAAGGTATTTGCTTCATACTTTTCTGTCATGTTTGTGTATTATTAAATAAAAGATGTTATATAACACAATGATTATATCCGTTTTTTTTTTTTGTCAATTTTTCTTAGACTTTTTTTCTTTTTTTTTTTTTTTTTTTTTTTAAATTTTAAGAAATTTTATCTCTCTTTCATCACATGAATTACGATCAACAATCCCTCGAACTCCACGCAAAATATCAGGGGAAATGGGAAATGAATACCAAAGTTCCTTTGGAGACTCTTGAAGAACTCTCTACCTTTTATTCGCCTTGAGTTGCTGCTCCATGTAAAGAAATTGCAGAACATCCAGAAAAAGTAAATCTTTATACCGCGAAAAAAAATACCATTGCCATTATTAGCGATGGATCTGCAGTGTTAGGATTGGGAAATATAGGAGCAGAAGCCTGACTTCCTGTAATGGAGGGGAAAGCCATTCTTTTCAAGAAATTTTGAGGAGTAAATGCGGTTCCTTTAGTGATTAAGACTCAAGATCCAGATGAAATTATTCAATTTGTCGAGAATATCGCCCCTTCATTCTGAGGAATTAATTTGGAGGATATCGCTGCTCCGAAATGTTTTCATGTAGAAGAAGAATTGAAAAAAAGATTGAATATCCCTGTGTTTCATGATGATCAACATGGGACGGCGATTGTCGTTTTAGCAGGACTTATGAATGCAGTAGCTTTGAAAAATCAGAGACTCGCAGAACAGAAAGTGATTATTTCAGGAGCTTGAGCAGCTGCCATTGCGATTGGAAAACTTTTACACAAAGCAGGAGTGCAAGATATCGTTTTCGTTGATAGTAAAGGGATTATCTCTCCTGATCGTGAGGATCTGAATCAATACAAAAAAGAAGTCCTTTCTTTCAATAAAAATCAGACTTCTTGAACTCTTTTGGATGGACTTAAAGGAAGATCAGTCTTTATCGGAGTGAGCAAAGGAAATCTTTTGAAAGCCGAAGATTTGAAGCAAATGGATGAGAATCCGATTATCTTTGCATTGGCAAATCCTGATCCAGAAATTACTCCAGAAGAAGCACAAAAAGGAGGTGCTTTTATCGTAGCTACTTGAAGAAGCGATTATCCTAACCAAATCAATAATCTTCTCGCTTTTCCAGGAATCTTTAGAGGAGCTTTAGATGCGGAAATTAGCCAAATTACCGATAAACATAAACTCGCTGCAGCCTATGCTTTAGCAAAAAAAGTAAAGAATCTGAGTGTTGATCATATTCTGCCTTCCGTTTTCGAAGAATGAATCGCCGATGCCATTGCAGAAGCGGTAAAATCCGTCTAAATTATAACACTTTTGTGAGAAATAAAATACCAAGAGTAACGAGGATAATTCCAGCGAAAAGTCTCATGATTTTTTTATTGCTGATATTATTGAGTGCCAAATCTTTATCATCATTTTCAAAGAAATCTGAACCATAATACACTCCTAGAATGATAATAATGAGAGGTAACACAAAGAAAAAATTATAAATTCCAAGACTTGCAAAAAGATTAATTTTTGTTCCTACTGCTCCAATATATGCTAAAGGAATTCCAATGGTACAAGGTAATTCTACCAAAGTTGATAAGACCGCCAAGATAAAAGCACTCATATAAGTCCCTTTTTTTGTGATGTATTCTAAGGTTGGTTTGGCTCGTTTAGGAATGGCGAGGGAAACTCCTTTTCCATATCGGAAGAAGTCTTTGATTTCTATCAGTCCCAAGATGATCGCGATAGCTCCTATGATATATTTTATCGTTGCAATGTAAGGAAGGAAAACTTGAGTGGAGAAAATGAGCTTATGCATTCCGTACATAATGATCGCATACATGAAGAAAGTTGTTACTACAAAAATGATTCCAGAATATAGGACTTTTTTTCTTGATCCAATAGAGACGAGGTAAGTAAGCAGAAAAATCAATACTCCAAACATACAAGGATTAATCCCATCTGCAAAACCTAGGACAATTCCGAAAAGCACTGGTCCTGTTTTCTCTAAGGAAATTTCTTTCCCAAAAAGAGTAGTAGTCTGATTTTCAATTTCGTTTGAATTGGTATTTCAAGTTTCAATGAGAGTCCCTGTTTCTCCTTTTCAATTCATGATTTCTATATTTTCTACTCATGTAGTAATTTCAGGCAGAATGGTGATATTTTGTCCTGTTTGATTTTCTCCAGAATTTGTATCATCAGTACAATCTACGATAGGATTGGTATTCTCTTGAATTTTATCATTTTCTGGCAAACATTCTTCATCTCCTTTTTTGAGGGCATATTTCTCCAAAAGAGCGACTGTTTTGTCATAATTTGCTCCCATAAAATATTCATCTTCCATAATTACTACAGGAACTCCATTAAATTCTGTTCAGAAACGTTCTCCGTATTCTTTCATTTTTTCTTGATTCTCTTTATCGTAATAGACTTCATATCCTACGACTTCAAAATCATAGATTTCTTTAAGAGTCTCTAAATATCCTTCTTCAGCTTTACAATGGGGGCAAGTTTCTCCATAGAAAAGGATGAGTTTTGAAATTTCATCTGCTACGGTGAAATTGAGAGAAATAATAAATCCTAGGAAACTTAGTAGTATTTTTTTCATAGTATGATCATAAATAAAATATAAGTAAATGTATTAATCTTTTGTGTAAAATCAAATAAAAAAATCTGAGAAAAAACTTGATTTTATTATTCAAATCGGTAAGGTGTTAATTTGTTTATTGTGTTCCTATTAAAATGTGAGAAGTTTTAGATACAATTTGGGTTCGTTTAAGTCCATATGAATGTCAAAGATCTGTAAAATACTATCAATCTGTAAAAAAAGAAGTACAAAAAGAAATTGAAACAATCTTAAAAGAAAAGGCAATAAACTTGTCTAATAAAACGCTTTGCTTTTTAATAAATAAATTTTTTGTAGAGGTGAGAAATATATTAACTAACAAAGTGGAGAAATCATCATCTGATACTGCTGAACTTTATCTCACAGAATGAGGGGATATTTTTCTTAATCAATCACGAAATTCGGGTAATGAATTATGTTTAGAAAAGATTATGAATATAAAATCTTTCACAAAGGATAACATAGAAAATTATCTCTCAAAACTTCATAAACAAACAAACCGTAAAAAATAAATACATAAAAATCGGCTTAAAAACAAAAAATCTGACTCTCCGATGAAGAATCAGACTTATTTATGTTTTTTATGCTGTTACAATCTGTGCATCTGTATGATCAATTTCTTCAAATCCTCCGTTTTCTACTGAAATATCTTCTAAATTTTCTGCTTGAGTAACTGTTGGATTTTTGGGATCTCTATTGATATAAACATACATAATCATGAGCATTGGAGTTCTTCCAATAATATTCGTAATGTGTTCACTTAATGCATCTTTTAAGAGTCTAAGATTTTCTTTGGTATCCATCCTCTTTTTATTATTTTCCAAGTATCTTGCTTTTGCAAAATTATAAATCTGAGTATGAATTGATTTTACCTCTGAAGAATACACAAATCCTCTTGATTCGATTTGAATATTTCCCACAAGTTCTCTTGTCTTAGTATCGATTTTGAAAATCAAAGCAACCACTCCATCTTCTGCCATAATTTCTCTGGCTTTCATCACATATTCTCCAGAAAGATGTCCTTGTCCTTTCCCATCAATCATCACGGTATCGAGTTTTAATTTTTTATCGGAAAGAAGTACCACTTCATCGTACATCTCAATGATCTGTCCGTTTTTGGGAAGAAGAATATTTTCTTCAGGAATCCTCATATCCATAGCAATTTTTTTGTGAGTATGTCTCATAAGTGCTTCTCCATGGATTGGAGCAAAAAATTCTGGTTTCAAAAGAGCCATCATTTCTTTCATGTCTTCTTGATAAGCATGTCCGGAAGTATGAAGATCAAGACTCGGATCATCTACGAGTTCGATTCCTAAATCTACCAAATTATTCATCAAGGCTCCTACTGCTTTTTCATTTCCTGGGATTGTATGAGAAGAAAAGATCACAACATCATCTTCTCTGAGAGAAAAATCTTTAAATTGATTGGTTGCCATTCTTACGAGAGCTGAAAATTCTTCCCCTTGGGATCAAGTACAAAGAATCATTACTCTTTCATCAGGAAGTTGATCAATTTCCCCAGATACCATTCTAATCATTTCTTTTGGAACGGTGATATATCCAAGTTCTTGACAGAGTTGAATATTATTTACCATCGATCTTCCTGCAAGGAAAACCACTCTATTTTGTCTTACGGCACTCTCGATAATCTGAATAATTCTTCCAATATTTGAGGCAAAAGTAGAAACGATAATTCTTTGTCTTGCATGAGCATTGATGACTTTTTTGATATTTTCTCCAATTACTTTTTCTGAAGGAGTATGTCCTGGAACTCTTGCATTAGTTGATTCTCCAAGATAAAGTTTCACTCCTTCTTGTCCAATTCTTGAGATTTTTCCTAAATCTGCTGGTTTATCAATTGCTGGAAGAAAATCAATTTTAAAGTCTCCTGAATGAACAATTACTCCTTTAGGAGTATGGATTGCTAATCCCATTGCTTCTGGGATAGAGTGATTTACACGGAAAAATTCAATCAAAAATGATCAAAGTTTCACAATATCCAAATCAGGATCTACAAGTTTATATCTAAAATTTTTCTGATCTTTATCATCTAAACTTTTTTTAATCAATCCTAAAGCGAGAGGTGTAGTATATACAACCGGATAATTGAGATCTCCAATAATATTTTTAATAGCTCCAATATGGTCCAAATGTCCATGGGTAATAAAAATCCCTTTAATATTTTTCTTTCTCGCAAGAAGATAAGAAATATCTGGAATAATATAATCTACCCCATGCATATCATAACTTGCAAAAAGAAGTCCTGCATCTACAATAATAATCTCATCTTGATATTCGACTACCGTCATGTTAATTCCGACTTCTTCCAATCCTCAAAGTCCAAAAACTCTTACAGGGATTTCTCCTTTTTTGACTAATTTTTTCATTTCTTCAAGAGTCCTTTTTTCTGGCACTTCTCTATGTTTCAAGAAGGTTTCAGAGGTAATTCTCTGAGGATTTGTAGCGACTCTTGGTCTTCTCTCGTGAGATTGTCTTGGAGCAGGTTTCGTTGTCGAAGATTCAGATTTTTCTTCTTTTTTTTCTCCATTACTTGGTCTTCTCGTTCTATTGCTTTTTTTACTTAAATCGATAGAAATATTAGACTGCATAATGGTATCAGAACCTGTGTCCATTTCTTCTGTTTTTTTTAGAATCATTGTGTATAGTAAAAATAAAATTTTATTCTTGTTAGTGTATGATGGATAAATTTTTTACCACTTTGAGAGCATATTGTGAACAACTCCGTATTCCTCTTATTTCCAGAGAAACTCAAGCTTTTCTTGATGAACTTTTAGAGAAGAAAAGACCTCAAAGAGTTTTAGAAATCTGAGCTGCGGTCGGGTTTAGTTCGATTTTTATAGCTCAAAAAATTGCTTCACGATGAGGAGTTATTGCTAGTTTTGAAATTTGATATCCTTCTTATCTACAAGCATTAAGAAATATTGAAAAGGCTCAAATGTCAAATATCACTCTTTATCCTTTTGATATTAATGAAATCCAATTAGAAGATTTTTTTTCTCAGAAATTTGATTTTGTATTTATTGATGCTCAAAAGAGCCAATATGGTGATTATATGAAGAAAATACAAACACATCTCTCCAAAAAGAATACTCTTTTACTTGATGATGTCATAAAATATCAACACAAACTTGATTGATTATATTCATTTCTTTCAGAAAATCAACTTAATTACAAGATTTATGATACAGAGCCCGGAGATGGAGTTATGCTTATCGAAAATGAGTAAAAAAAATTTTTGGATCATTTTTTTTGACTTGTTTTTTTATTTGTGATTCTTAATATTTAAAGAGTTTTATATCAAAAAATGATAAATGAGTTTTTTGGATTCTGAAGAAAAAATCACTAATGATCAACAATATGATGCCTCTCATATTAGAGTCTTGGAAGGACTTGAACCGGTAAGACAAAGACCTTGAATGTATATTGGAACTACCGATTTAACAGGACTTCATCATATGATTCAGGAAATCGTGGATAATGCGGTTGATGAAGCATTGGCAGGATATTGTACTCATATTACGACTATTTTTAATGAAGATGGATCCGTTACCGTTCACGATAATGGTAGAGGAATTCCTGTAGATATCCATGAAAAGACAGGAAAATCTGCTCTTGAAACGGTATATACGGTTCTTCATGCTTGAGGGAAATTCGATAAATCCGTTTATAAAGTTTCTGGAGGACTTCACGGAGTGGGAGCAAGTGTAGTAAATGCACTTTCTACTTGGCTTGAAGTAACAGTCCATAAAAATGGAAAAATTTATAGAATGAGATTTGAGAGAGGAATCCCACAGACAGGATTGGAAGTTATCGGTGAAACAGATAAAAATGGAACGAGTGTAACTTTCTTGCCTGATCCTACAATCTTTGATACGGTAACCTTTGAGGAAAATAGAGAATTCCAGAGAATGAAGCAAGAAGCTTACCTTACCCCAGGAGTAACCTTTACAATTATTAGCAGAAAAACAGGAGAAAAAGCCAGATATTACTACGAAGGAGGAATCCAAACTTGGCTTCATAATATCGTTGGACATCAAGAGAGATTAGGATCTTTTCATTATTTCAAAGCGGAAGGAAAAGATTGTCTTGCAGAAATCGCTTTTCAGTTTGTGGCAACAAGTAATGATCATACCGTTTCTTTTGTAAATAATATTCCTACTAAAGACGGAGGAAGTCATGTCCTTGGTTTTAAATCTGCACTTTTGAAAATTATCAATGAGATTGCGGCAGAAAAAGATAAAATAGATAAAAAAATCTGAGAGTTCCAAGCGAGTGATGTTATTGACGGGTTATATGGAATCATCACGGTTAAAATCCCAGAACCTCAATTTGAAGGACAGACAAAAGGAAGACTTGGAAATGCGTATGTAAGAGGAGAAGTAGAAACATTGACATATAACTATTTGAAACAGTTCTTTGAAGAAAATCCTGAAGAATTTGATAAAATTTTTGAAAAAATCGATCTTGCTGCAAGAGCCAGATTGGCTGCAAAATTTGCAAAAGAAACCGTTTTAAGGAAAAATGTCCTTACAGGAGGAGTTTTACCAGGTAAACTTGCAGACTGTACAAAAAGAGGAAATAAAGGAACAGAACTTTATATTGTGGAGGGAGATTCAGCCGGAGGATCCGCTAAACAAGGAAGAGATCCTGCATTCCAAGCCATTCTTCCTTTAAGAGGTAAAATCCTTAATACCGAACAAGCTTCTATCCAAAAAATTATGGTAAATCAAGAGGTTAAAAATCTGATTACTGCTATCGGAACAGGAGTAAAAGATAATTGTAATATCGAAGCTTTGAGATATGAAAGAATTATCATCATGACCGACGCCGATGTTGATGGAGCCCATATTAGAACTCTCTTACTTACATTCTTCTTCAGATTTATGAGACCTCTTATAGAAGAAGGACATGTCTTTGCTGCAGTTCCTCCAATTTATAGATTTGCAAAGGGATCTAAGGAAGTGTATGTATATAATGAAAACGATACTCCAAGCATGTATGGATTTTCTGCAGATGATAAAGTAGAAATCCAAAGATATAAGGGACTTGGAGAAATGAATCCACAACAACTTTGGGAAACTACCATGAGTCCAGAAAATAGACTTCTCAATAAAATCACAATCGATGATGCAGAAGAAGCTGATAGACTCTTTAGAATCCTAATGGGAGAAGATGTTCAAGCAAGAAAACATTTTATCCTTGCCAATGCTAAAAATGTAAAAGATTTGGATATTTAAAAAGAAAAAAAATCTGACCGAAGTTTGAAGTCAGATTTTTTATTTTGGTTAAGTTCTTATTAATTAAAAAAGAAAACTCATCATCATACTCTTTAATATCAAAGATCAAAATCATCAACTGATGAAGTATTGTTAGGATCCCATTTTATTTCATGAATAAAACCTTCTGGTTGACTATAATCAACTAAAAAACCAATAGTACTATGTTTTTCTTCTCCATTTTCGATATATTTAACATTAGTTTTAAGATAATAGACATTTTTAAATTTTGGGTTTGGATATTGTTCTATAGTATAATCTACAAATTCTAATTTTTGTCAAGATAATTTTACAAGTTCTGGTTGAAGTTGATTTCTTCAATAGTTGACTCAATACATTTTTATGATATCAGAAAAATTAGATGAGATTTCTTTAAAAGTATTTTGGATACGCTCCTGAATATTTACAATTCCTTCCTTTTTCTCTAATTTTATTTCTTTCTTTGCTAACTTTTTCTCTCTTTTTTCTCTTTTTTCTCTTTTATTCTCATCAGTTAAATTTCTAATAGATCTTTCCAGTTTTTTTAATTTTCTCTTAGTCTTTTTTGTTATAGGTTCTATATCTTCTTTCACTTCTTTAGAATCTTGATAATCATGTGGTGTATTTTTAGAATCCATAAATAATGATAAAAAAATAAAACTACTACAATTATAAATAATATTTATTTTTTGTCAATTTTTTGTAAATATTTTTTTCTACCTTCTCTTGCAAAAAAAAAACTTTTGATTAAAAATTAGCACGTAAAATAATTATGTGATACTTTTTTAAACCATAGGGATTATTTTACAGCATTTTATTTCGATAAAAAGAAAGATTATGACGTTATTACCTATTGAAGATCATGTTTTAATAAAACCGCTCACGGAAGATAATGTAAGTAAAGCGGGGATTATTCTTCCAGAAAGTAAGGAAAAACCTAAAAAAGGAGAAGTTATAGCTTTCGGGAAAGGAAGAATTCTTGATAATGGAATGAGAACTGAAATGGATGTTCAAGTGGGAGATATTGTTTATTTTACTCAATATGCACCTGATGAAATTGAAGTAGAGGAAGACGGAGAAAAAAAGAAATATCTCGTGATTAAACACAGTTCTATCCTTGCAAAAGAAACAAAATAATTTTATCTTTCTTTTACAAATGAAAAAAAACTTTAAAAATCTGATTGCACTTTGATGAATCTTCTTTGGATTAAGTGTAATTCCTGTTCAAGCGGTAAGTTTGAAAGAAGTCGTAGAACGATGAGAAGAAAAAGGATTAACAAGATTCTCAACGGTTGCTGACTTTATGCCTTATCAAGGACTTAGAAGAGATGAATCTACAAAGTTTCTTGTACAATATGCACATCTTATTGGATATCGTCCTGCAGAGATCAATAGCGATTGTTCTTTCTCTGATCTTTCACTCGCTTGGCAAGATCTTATTCCATATATTCAGGAAGCTTGCGAACTTGGAATTATGAAAGGTTCTCGTGGAAAAGTGATGCCAGATGAAAAACTTACTAATGAGCAAATCGTTGCAATGGTAATGAGAATTGCTATTGGATTTATGGACGAGGAAAATTCTGCAAGATGGTCTGATGAGTATTATGATGCTATCAAGATGTTTGATGTAAATACCTACCCTTTTACTTCAAGAGAAGCAGAAACTCAAAGAGGAAATGTTTTGACTTTACTCTATGAAATGTTTCAAGGGAAATTAGTACAGAATACGGAATTGGATAAAAAACTGCAAGAACTTCTTGATCTTCTCAATGAAGACTAAAAAACAGTCAGACTTTTATTACTTTTTTAAAGTACTTTTATATTTAATAACAGTATACAATGGCTAAACAAATTTATTATTCTAATGATGCAAGAACAAAAGTCTTGGAAGGAGTGAAAATCGTTGCTGATGTTGTAAAAACAACGATGGGACCTAAAGGGAAAAATGTAATTCTCGATAAAAGTTATGGAGCACCTACCGTTACGAATGACGGAGTAAGTGTTGCAAAAGAAATCGAACTTGATGATAAAATCCAAAATATCGGAGCTAAAATGGTAAAAGAAGCTGCCGAAAAGACAAATAAAGAAGCTGGAGACGGAACAACAACTACAACTGTCTTCGCATACGGAATTACTCAAGAAGGACTTAGATATATCAATAGTGGAGTAAATCCTTTTGCACTTGGAAGAGGACTTCACAAAACCGTTGATTATCTTATCCAGAAAATCCAATCTACTGCTCAACAAATTGGTGCAAGTAAGGAACTTATCCAACAAGTTGCTACTCTTTCAGCTCAAGACGAGGAAGTTGGAAATCTTATCGCAGATGTCTTTGATGAAATCGGAAAAGATGGAACGATTACAGTTGAAGAAGGAAATACTCTTGGACTTACAAAAGAGATAAAAACCTGAATGCAATTCGAGCAAGGATATTTGAGTCCTTATTTCGTTTCTGATACTCAGAGAATGGAATCTGTCATCGATAAACCTTATGTTTTAGTGACAGACAAAAAAATCACTTCTCTCAAAGATATTCTTGGAGTACTTGAAGCAATGGCCTCTTCTGGAAAGAAAGATTTATTAATCGTTGCAGAAGATGTAGAAGGAGAAGCTTTAGCTTCACTTATTCTCAATAAGATTAAAGGAGTTTTGAATGCAATTCCTGTAAAAGCTCCTGGATTTGGAGATAGAAAGAAAGAAATGCTCAAAGATATTGCTACGGTTACAGGAGCAACACTTATTACTGATGATCTTGGAATCAAACTTGAAGATGCTACGATTGATATGCTTGGAAAGGCAGACAAAGTGATCGTCAATAAAGATGAAACGATTATCGTTGATGGTAAAGGAGATGAAGAAGAAATCGAAAATAGAGCAAATCAAATTAAAGCACAAATTGAAAATACAAAATCTGACTATGATAAAGAGAAATTAGCTGAAAGATTAGCTAAATTAGTTGGTGGAGTTGCTGTGATCAAAGTCGGAGCTGCTACAGAAATGGAGATGAAAAATAAGAAATTCAAAATCGAAGACGCTCTCAATGCTACAAGAGCTGCAATCGAAGAAGGAATTGTTGCTGGAGGAGGAAGTGTCCTTGTTCAACTTTCAAAATCTCTTTCAGATCTCAAATTAGAAGATGCTGATGAACAAGTTGCTGTTGAGATTATCCAACAAGCAATCCAATATCCTGTAAAACAAATCGCAGATAATGCAGGATTCAAAGGAGATCGAGTTGTAGAAAAATTGAAAGAATCTGATGATATGGATTATGGATTCGATGCAAGAACAGGAGAATTTAAAAACTTGAAAAAAGCAGGAATCATTGATCCAGCAAAGGTTCTCAGAGTATCACTTGAAAATGCGGTAAGTACTGCTGCAATGATTCTCACAACAGAAGCTGTTGTAGTAGATAAACCTGAAGAAAAAGGTGCTTGTTCTTGTGGTCATGATGCTGGTGCTTGAATGGGTGCTGGTATGGGAGGTATGGGAATGTACTAGAAGCATTTCTGAGAATAAGAGGAAAATTCCCGAGAATACCAAAAGAGAATACCGGAGAATAAAATTAGTAAGAATAAAAAAGGGACGATGGCTTGCCTCGTCCTTTTTAATTTCTTAATCTAATCCTCCTCCCATGATTCTCAATTTGAGATTTTCCTTCCAAATATTTTCTAATGCATCGAAATTTTTATCAGGATCAAGCATCAATTCTGCTAAATCATCTAATTCACTCAATTCTTCTTCTGTAAGAACAAAGTTTTTCTCTAAGAGATATTTAGGAATATAGTTAAAGATAATTTCGTCATTCATCAAACAATGGAAATCATAACATAAACCTCTGATCGCTGCAGGTAATCCTAAGGTTACGGGATCAGAAGCATAAAGGATATTTTCTGTAGATAATGCTCATTTTCTCAATTGTAAATAAGCTTCTCATGCCATTAAGAATTGGTTTCTTGGAATATCATTGAGATCAAAGGTAATATCGGGATCTCCTCGTTGATTATCTGCATCAACTAGAATCCATCTAGATTTCGTTTCATCAAAATATTCTGTAATCCAATGATCATAATAGATACCATCATGTCTTAGATATTCTGCAAATCCACTTCTCACACGGGTAGGAATCTTTTTCGCTTTCAAAATCGAAGCAAGTAAAAGAGCTTCTCCTCTACAAGTAACATGAATTTTATCTTCTACTTTTCTCTGGACGGTATATTCAGGATCTCTTCTCAAGAGCTCTGCCAACATCGAACAAGCAGTTGGGAAGAGATAATCTTCAAAAATAATACTCGTTGTAGGGATTTCGGTTAAATCATCCCACCACCCTTCTTGTAACTGATTTTTGATAATAATGGGATGAATAATTTGTTTTCTCTGTAAGATTGCTAAAGTTCTGATATCATCCGGCAAGTTAGAAGCAAAATCTTTATAAAGTCCTAAATCAGTATAAAGAGAAGTTTGTCTATAGAATGATAATATTTTTTCCATGATAAATGTTAATTTGTAAAAAAAACGGTATGAAAACCGTCTTTTATTTTTTCAACTGATATACTCCTTTTGCAACTCTCTCGAAGATATCTGAATATTTCTGTAGATTCATATTCACGGTTGCAGGACTAACCATTTTCTCTTTTAATACCTCTTTACAAAGATCTTTTACAGACATTGGTCTATCATTTTTTTCTAATACTCTTACCAAAATATCTTTTACAACTCCACCTTGATATCCCCATTCTTTTAGTCCATAAAGACCGAGTCCAAGATTAACAAATAAATCAGTATTTTTTACGAGTTCATTGTGAACGGTATTGATTTTTACAGAATGATTTGGGAACCAATCCAAGATCTTTGCAGGCAATTCTTGAAAATGAATCGCTTTATTGAGTCTTTTCATAGTATAATAGATTTTCAATTTCATCGTTTTTGGACAAACTTCAGGGAAATCTGTTGTTCCAATTTTACCATCAAACACTGCAATCCCCTTAATGCTAGAGAAAAAACTAATATAAAATAGATCATTTCTCAAACATTCTACTTCTTTATATTCTTGCAAAAATTTATCTTTTACAATCGCAATAAATTCATATAAATCTTGCGCTACCCCCCTTTCTGCAAAATAAGAATTCACAAAAAGAACCATTTTGAGTAATAAATCTTCATAAAGAGGAGAAATATAGAAAGATTTATTGAGATATTTGTTTCTCTTGAGATAAAAGATGTCAAAATCTGATACCAAAATAAGTTTTAATTCCGCTTTATTGAATTTGAACATATTTCTATTGATCAATTTAGCAATAAGAGCATCTTCTTCCAAGATACATCCATGAGCTTCTAGGATTTTTCTTGCTTCTGCCAAAACAGAAGTATATTTCTCATTTCCTACGATCAATCTACGAAATCTCATAAGAGCTTGAGTTTCAATTTGTCTCATTCTCTCTCTCGTAAGAGAATATTCTTTTCCAATTCTTTGAAGAGGAAGCTTTTCACCATTACTTCCCAAACCAAATTTTTTCACAAGTACCAAAGATTCCTTTGGTTTACAATAAATCAAAATATCTTTCAATTCAGTAGATGACAAATCTACCTTCAATTTAGCATCATCAAGCTTTACGTTAAAATTCATTGCCACTTTTATTTAATAAGACAAAATATCCCTACCGGACAATTACATAAATATATATAATAAAGTACTTTTTAATGTCAAGTTTTTTTTCATCTTTTTAGACCTTTATTCTAAAACTATACATTAAATTTGAAAATTATTACGTCTCCGTCTTGCACAATATACGTCTTTCCCTCTTGACGAAGAAGGCCTTTTTCTCTCGCTCCTGCTCGGCTTCCTGCAGAAACTAAATCCGTATAAGAGACTACATCAGCTTTGATAAATCCTCTTTCAAAATCAGAGTGAATAGCTCATGCTGCTTGAGGAGCAGTTGAACCTTTTTTGATCGTCCAGGCTTTTGTTTCTTTTTCTCCTGTCGTAAAATAATACATCAGTCCTAAAGTAGAAAAAGCAAGAGAAATCAGATTGTCTAAGGTTGGAATCTTTTCTTTTTCGAGAGATAAGAGTTCTGACATAAATTCTTTTTTCTCCTCGTCTTCCATATCAAGCATTTCCTCCTCCAATTTGATACAAACAACAGCAACCGGAGCTTGTAATTTTTCCGCATATTCTTTTTCAATCGCTTCTGCATTTGCAAGGTCGTCTTGAGCGACATTGAGAGCATAGATAAAGGATTTGAGGGTCAAAAAATTGTAAGATTTTACGAGTTTGAGATCTTCATCAGAAAGTTCTTCTTTAAGAGGATAGAGAAGTTTCCCTTCATTAAGTGTTTTCTGAAAAAGTTCAAGAATCTCCGCAGTTCTCTTTTCATCCTTTGACGCAGATCAGGTTTTTGCTTTTTTTTGAAGATAAGGAAGAGATCTTTCAAGTTGTTCTAAATCTGCTAAAATAAGTTCTGTATTGATAATTTCTACATCTCTCAAAGGATCCACATTTCCTTCTACATGCACCACGTCAGGATCTTGAAAATAACGAAGTACCTGCACAATAGCATCTGTTTCACGAATATTCGAAAGAAATTTATTTCCAAGTCATTCTCCTTTTGAAGCTCCTTTCACAAGTCCTGCAATATCCACAAATTCTGTAGCGGCATAGACTTTTTTCTGGCTTTGAGAAAGTTCTGCAAGTTTATCGATCCTTTCATCTTTTACTTCTACGATTCAGACATTAGGATCAATCGTACAGAAAGGAAAGTTTTCTGCAGGTGCGGCATAGGATTTTGTCAATGCATTAAATAAGGTTGATTTTCAAACATTTGGAAGTCCAACGATTCCGATTTTCATCAAATATCTCTTATCAAATAAATTTTTTTTAGTGTAATAAAGTGAAAGTTTTTTACAAGGCAAAAAAATTGACAAAAAAAAAAAAAAAAAATAAAATAAAAAAAATTTTTATAAAAAAAAAAAAAAAAAAAAAAAAAAAAAAAACAGATATAATTAGAGTAATTTTTATCAGAAAAAAAATAACAAATGGATAAAAAAGCCGCTCTTCTCAAAATTTTAGATCAATTAATTCCTATTCGAGAACTCGCAAAAGGATTAAAAATTTTGGTTGAACAAGGAAACCTCGGTGAACAAGAACTTGACCTGATAACTAATGCTATCGCAGGAGCAGTTCACACTGCAAAAACGGAAGGAGAAAAAGAAAAACTTCAAAAGGGAATGCAAATTCTTCAAAAAATTAAAAATATGGAAGAACAAGAAAAAGCAGACGAGATTGAACTAGATCTCAGTTTATTTTAAATCTTTAATGGGAAAGAATGAGCACACTAGATACAAAATTAACAGCTGAAGAAGAAAAAGCAGTTATAGATAAAGTTTATGAAACACTAAGCAACGATATAAAAAAAGTAGTTGATGCTTTAAAAGATGAAGAAAAAAATAACGATCAATCCGCAGAACAAAATATACAACAATTAAGTGCAAGACTTGATCAATGATTTTATAATTATTGTAAAGAGATATTTAAAGATCAAGAGAAAATAACAGAAATAAAAAAGGCTATTAATGATGCATTATTAAAATTTCCAAAGAATAATGATTTAATAAAATTAAAAAGCTTCGTAGAATGAACAAAAACTTACACAGATAATACAAAAACAGAAACTTTTGAATGAACAGGAAGAAATATCAATAGATTTAATGGGACAACAGAGCAACAAAAACAACTTAGTGAAAATCTAAACAATTTAAACTCAAACATAAATACCCTACCGGAAACAAATCTCAAAACATTACTCAACGCTATGCTTACCGTTGCTCGAAGTCCAACATGAAAATGAACTCAAGCTTTACAATATTACATTTATAACGAATTACCCGAAGATCAAAAAGAAAATTTTCTTGTAAAAAACAAAAAAAGATGATTTACTTGAACGGAAATAAAACCTGAAGCTTTCGATTGAATCAAATGATACAATACTTTAACAGCCTTTATCAATATTTCAAATGCAAAAATAGATAAATATAACAAAGATAAACAAGACATTGACAATAACAATGACGTATTTAATCAATTAATGGGAAATTCTGATGAAAATACAAGGATCATCAACGAAGCACTAACAAAGGCGAAAGCAGATAAAGCTAAAAAAGAAGCAGAACAAGAAAGACAGAGAAAAATAGAAGCCTGACTACAAAACCAAACAGACTTTATAGAAGGGATCAAAAAAATCAACGATATTCCAGAAGAATGAAAAAAGAAAGTTTCAACAAAACTCCAAAGCCTACAAGCAAGATACGACGAAGAAATAAACAGAACAAATAGAAATGAAACTTTACTAAGATCTCTTCAAGATCTTCTAAAAAATCCCGTTCTCATTTATCAAAGAATCCTAATTGGTGAAAAAATCAATGAAAGAATCAATACACTACAAACAAATTTACAAAATCAAACAATTAAACCAGAAGAACTTAAATGAACAGGATTTGAAATAAAAAACAATCTAGTCGTAATTTCATCAGCTTTTGAAAAAGCATTAAAGGCAGAAAATTTATGGGATGAAGAGGAAATTACAGAAAATAAAAGTCAACAAAGAGAATCAAGAGATACATTTGAAACAACTCTTATCAATGATCTACAAAATTTAAACTACGTAAAAAAATGTAAAACATATTTTGAAAGAAGACAATACATTTTAAGTAAAGCTGCAAAAGGATGAATAAAGGAAGAAGTGAAAAAACAACGACTTCAACAAATTGATAATGCTGCAGAAGAAGATTGAACAGCAAATAAAATCCAAACTCTCAAAAATATGGGAATTCATTTCGATGAAAAATGAAATATTAGAAATATCGACAATTGAGCCGATCGATCAAAAATTCAGAAATTCATTGATGAACAAAAAACTGCACAGCAAGATAATTTTTGAGACAATAATACAACAATTAATACAAGTCAAAATCTCACACCCGAAACATACGAAGATAATGAAGTAGCAGAAGTAGTAGAAGTAACAAAAGATAACTTTCGAAGTTTATGTTGGAAAGAAAAATTACCAGCTCCACAAATCAAGAAGTTAGTAGACTATGCTAATAAAGAAAAAATGACAAATCTCAACCTTAATATAACTGAAATAGATGAAGATGGAGCTAAAGCATTAGCCCTTTATAATTGAGATTTATATTTAGACAATATCACTAAATTTACATTAGAAGACGACCCTTACCATTCTTTAGAACAAAGTATTGCAGAAGCATTAGCACAACATACACAAGGAGACCTCCATCTAGGTAAACTCGAAAGCATATCAGACGACGCAGCTAAAAAGCTAGCAAATCATCAATGAGACCTTCGATTAACCTGTCTAAAAGATTCAGAAGGCAATCCATCATTAGACGACAGTCTATTATATAAATTCATAGAACATAAAGATAAAGGTACTTTACGATTATCAGCATTCTATAAACCAACTTATGATAGAGATGAGCGACAAAATAGATTCAATAATACTTTAGCTTTTGACGATTTCAGCTAATTAAAAAAACACCGCTTACGGTGTTTTTTCTTCTACTATGTTACTCTAATTACCTTCAAGTAAAGATAAATTCTGTTTCAACTTTTCGATCTTTTGTTCATAATCAGCTTTATTATTCTTTTCTCTTTCTATAATCTGTGCTGGAGCTTTAGAAAGGAAAACTTCATCAGACAATTTTCTCTCGCATGAAGCTAATCCATTTTCTAATTTTGCGATTTGATCAAGGATCTTCTTTTTTTCTGCTTCGGTATCCAAAAGTCCTAATAAAGGAACGATTAATTCTGATTTTCCTGCTACTCTAAATCCTGAAAGCTCAGGCTTTTGAATCTCTTTTCCAAATTCAAGAGAAGAGAGTTTTGCCAATTTCATCAAGAAAGATTTATTCTCCTCAAGGATTTTCATCTCACTCTCATCTGAAGTTTTAATCAAAGCAGGAACCTCTTTTCAAGGATTAATATTTGCTTCTGCTCTAATATTTCTGAAAGCCGTAATTGCTTCTTGAAGCCATTGCATAGAAGTTTCAATAGTTTCAGAAATCTGACTTTCATCTGCGATAGGGAAAGATTGAAGCATAATCGTTTCTCCTTCGATTTTTAAATGTTGCCACAATTCTTCTGTGATAAATGGCATGAAAGGATGAAGAAGTCTTAAAGCAGTTTCCAAAACATTTCGAAGAACATATTGAGCTGTTTGTTTACTCTTGAGATCTTCATTCATGTAAAGTCTTACTTTTGCCATTTCCACATACCAATCACAGAAATCTCCTCTGAAAAATTCATAAACAGATTTGGCAGCTTCATCAAGTGCATATTTTTGAAGATAAGATTCTGTTTCTTTAATGGTAGCATTGAGCCTTGAATAAATCCAATGATCTACCAACTCTAATTGTAAATCAGATTTTTGGATTTTTTTTGGATCGAATCCTTCCAAGTTCATCAATACGAAATTGGTTGCATTCCAAACCTTATTGGCAAAATTTCTTCCCATTTCAAGAAGTTTTTCTGAGAAAAAGACATCTTGTCCTGCAGAAGTATTATAAATCATCGTAAATCTAATCGCATCGGCTCCATATTCATCGATAAGTTTGAGAGGATCAGGAGAATTTCCTAATGATTTAGACATCTTACGACCGAGTTCATCTCTTACGATTCCGTGAAAGCAAACATCATGGAAAGGAACTTCTTTCATTTCATAAAGTCCCATCATAATCATTCTTGCTACTCGGAAAAAGATAATATCTGCTCCTGTAACTAGAGTTGAAGTTGGGTAAAAATGTTTCAGAAGATCTGTTTTTTCAGGCCATCCCATAGTAGAAAAAGGCCATAAAGCTGACGAAAACCAAGTATCCAAAACATCTTCATCTTGAGTTAATGCTACTTCGTTTCCATAAACTTCTTTTGCTTGTGCTTTTGCTTCTTCTTCAGATTTAGCAACAAAGATTTTTCCGTCAGGTCCATACCAAGCAGGAATTCTGTGTCCCCATCGAATTTGTCTGGAAATACACCAATCTTTAATATTTTCAAGCCAATGATAATATACTTTTATCCACTTCTCTGGTTGAATTCTGATTTTTCAACTTTTTACAGCTTCAAGTGCCGGTTTAGCAAGAGGTTGCATTCTTACAAACCATTGTTTTGAAACTCTTGGTTCGATAATCGTATCACATCTATAACAGTGTCCAACAGCATGATTATGATGTTTTACAGAAACCAAATATCCTTCATTCTTCAAATCTTCCAAAATTTTCTCTCTTGCTTCAAAACGATCAAGTCCTTGATATTTTCCTCCATTTTCATTGATTTTTCCCTCAGGAGTAAAAATATTGATAAGATCAAGTCCTGTCCTTTTTCCTACTTCAAAATCGTTTGGATCATGAGCAGGAGTCATTTTTACGACTCAAGTTCCAAATTCTCTATCAACATACGTATCTGCAACGATAGGAATTTCTTTATTTACTAATGGCAAAATAACTTTTTTACCAATCAAATGTTGATATCTTAGATCATCAGGATGAACAGCAACTCCCGTATCTCCTAACATTGTTTCAGGTCTTGTCGTTGCAACGATCAATTTTTCATCGGTTCAAACGATAGGATAAGCGATCTCCCAAAGATGTCCTTCTGTATCTACATGTTCTACTTCATCATCTGCTAATGCTGTTCCACATCTTGGACACCAGTTTACCATATACTCTCATTGATAAATCAAGTCATCCTTATAGAGTTTTACAAAGATTTCTCTTACTGCATCAGAAAGTCCTTCATCCATCGTAAATCTTTCTTTCTCCCAATCGAGAGATCCTCAAAGTTTTCTCTGCTGTTGAGTAATAATTCCTCCATATTTTTCCTTCCATTCTCGTGTCTTTTTGATGAATTCTTCTCTTCCAATATCTTCTCTTGTTTTTCCTTCTTTGGCTAATGCTCTCTCAACTTTATTTTGAGTAGCAATTCCTGCATGATCAGTTCCTGGCATCCAAAGAGTATTATATCCAGACATTCTCTTCCATCTGATCAAAACGTCTTGAATCGTTTCATCGAGTACATGCCCCATATGAAGGATTCCTGTTACGTTTGGAGGTGGAACTACGATAGCATAATTATTTCTTTCAGGATTGGTTGTCGCTCTAAAGCATCCATTTTCTTCCCAATACTGTTCCCATTTATTTTCTATTTCTTGATGATTATACTTGTCTAACATCTCATATTATTGAATAAACTAAAAAAACTTTCAAATATTTCTTTGAATTTCTAACAGACTGAATAGGTAAATCTTCATAGGAATAATCGTCTCATTTTCACTTAAAAAAATTTTAAAAATCTGACTTTTCATCTTGTTTTTTTATTTTTCTAAGAGACGACCACCACTGAAGAATATTTCATCATTATTTTTAAAGGTAAACACTTATTACATATTCAAACCAATAAAAATTTCAAGTGAGTTTCAAAAAAAAGTCTTCAAAAAATTGACAAAAAAAAAAAAACGGATATAATAATTGTGTTATATAACATTTTTTATTTAATAATACTTATAAAAATGCCTATTAATAACCCAGAAGAGTCAACAGAACAAGAAGAAAGAGCACAGGAAGAAAAAGTCACAGATGAAATGGCACAACAAATCGTAGATTGGCCCAAAGTAGACGAGGAGATGGCCAGAGACATTTCCGAAACAATAAATAGTATTTATAAAGAATTAACTAAATTATCTGAAGAAATTAAAGGCCATTTCCCTGAGAAAATCCTTGATGCAATAAAAGAACGTGCAAAAGAAAACAAACTCACAAAAGAAGAAATAAATCAGCTTCAAGATATAGTAAAGATAATAGCTGATAAGGAACATATTACTCAAAAAGAAGTAGAGGAACTTGAAAAAATCTCATGACTATCTGAAGAAGAACTTGTAATCATCAGATGAGAAACTCCAATAGAAATTCCCGTTCAAGTAGAAGATATTAATCCTCAAGGGGTACCTCTAACTGATTCTCAAGATTCTTGACAAAATCAAGAAGCTAACAAAATGGAAACAAATGAAGACGGTATTAATAGTCCAGAAGTAATATTTAATAATTTCTTTGATCAAATACAGGATATACATTATAATCTTACTATTGATGGTAAAATAAAAGATTTTTACATAAGAAAATCTTTCAAAAATGAAGAAAATGGCAAGAGTATTTCGATAAAAACTGTCGATCCTTGAGATCATACTCAAACTTTATACACACTTTCTTATTCTGACGGAGTATTTACAGCAAAAAGTATCAAAAACGGGAAAACACTAACAAGTCCATCATTAACTCCAGATCTTCTTAACCAACACATTAATAAGATTAATCAACGTTATCAACAGCTAAAACTAGCACAGGAAGCTGACCTAAAATTACAAAAAAAATATGAAGAACAAGAACGTCAAAGAGTAAGTGACGAAATATTAGAAACGACATGAAATACTATTATAGATGATAATATTAGACAAACAGTGTAATTTTTAGAGTTATATAGTTCTAATTGTTACAATGCATAAAAGCAACAGTAAAAAATCAAAACAACACTCAAGAGGTTGAAAAAGACCTCTTTTTTTCTATAATTAAGTAAACTTTGAAAACGAAGAAAAAATAGGATTTTATATTTACCTTTCATTATGTTACATTCTTTATTGTGATTTCTCTTATGGAATACTATTCCTATTCATGCACTTATTCCACAACATTTGGATTTCGAATTACCTTTTTTGGAAGATCAAAATATCTCAATCTCTTTTACGGTTGATGAGAAAAAATTTTTAGATAATCTCCAAGAAGATTTATCATGATCTGTTGATACACAGATTTTTTCTGATAAAGTTATGCCTCTCAAAGAAAAAATAATGTTTTCCGATCTTTTTAGTCTCAAATTTTATGCAAGTAAGTTATTTCATCTGAAAAGTATGGTACTTTATCAAAACAACGATCGAGAAGTGAAAATTTTTTCAAAATGACAAATAAAAAACCTTGTTTTTTATCATAAAGATTTAGATCCTATTCTCTTTTTTTCAGATAAAAATACGATATACTATCAATTTCTTACTAAGAACAAAACATATCTTGAATATGCTGAATTTCCATGATTAGATAGAACTCTTGTAACTCAACCGCTTTCTTATAAAGAATGTTTATGAATGGGAGGGAAGATAACGGCTCAAGAAAAATTACATATAGACGAAACTATGATATGTCAATATAATAACGTTAGTTTCTTAACTAAATATCCTAATTCTCATAATTGGAATTGATACCTCTATGAGGAGTATTTTTTTGGATTAGAAAATCAAATTGAATTTCTTTCATGAAAAAATTTTCCTAAGAATGAAATAAGTTCCTATATAGAACTCTTCTTTGTTTCGGAAGACAAAAGGGAATATAGAGATATCAACCCAAAATTAAGTGATTTATGATTTGTTAAAGATAATCCTATTCTCTATCATAAAGGTTGGTACGTACAACAACAAGATCTTCAAGATGGTAGAATGCCACTTGTATTAAATTATAATGAATATGAAAAATTTTTCTTTATGCTTGATCGATGGGATATAGAATGGGAACAAGAATATCCTAATTTTTCCATAAGTTATAAATATTTGGGATCAGCAAGTGATTCTGCAGATTTATATCAGTTTGATGGTAATATTGATATTCCTCAAAGTTTATTGATCTGATGAAAACAATATTTTTTACAAAGTTCATTTATTAAAAACGAATCTCCTTCAGCTTCATGAGCTGATCCAAGTATAGCACTTATTCCTAAAAGAACAACAACTTGGAGAGAATGGTGAGATAAAAAAAATTCATCTCGGGAACTGTATGAATATCTATGATCTTTTTCTAAAAATGCAAAACTTAATTTTTCTAATAAAACTACTTCAATCAAAAATTATACGTTAAATTTTTCTGAATATCCTGATATGTACTTTTTATACAGAAGAAAGTAAACAAATCTTCTATCCTTTTATGTATTATTATATAGAAATGAAACAAGCAATCCTTTTCGATAAAGAACAAATCGAACCACGACTTAAAGAACATAAAATTCCAAATTTCAGATTGAAACAGATTTTTCATGAAATTTTTAAAAATCAGAATATCGAATGGGACGAGATGACTACTCTTTCCAAAGAATTAAGATCAGATTTATCTTCTTTTTTTTCTCCTTTGGCACTGGAGATTGAGACTACAGTTGAGACGGATGAAACGACGAAATTTTGATTCAAGACGGAAGATGGACATCTGATTGAAAGTGTGATTATGTATCATTGGCAAGATGAAAAATATCAAAAAGGAGAAAATAGAAAGCTGAACCGTATCACGATTTGTGTTTCTTCTCAAGTGGGATGTCCTGTAAATTGTTTATTTTGTGTAACGGGGAAGCTTGGTTTTACCAGAAATCTTACTTGGCAAGAGATTCTTTCTCAAGTTATCTATGCGAATGCGTATCTCAAAAAGAAATTTGGGAAAAGAGAAGATGGGACTTTGCGAGGAGTAAGAAATGTCGTTTTTATGGGAATGGGAGAACCACTCTTAAATTATGAAAATGTGAAGAAATCTTGTGAAATGCTCCTTAGTCAAGAATATTTTTCTCTTGGTCGTAGGCATGTTACGATCTCCACTTCCTGAATTATCCCAGGGATCGAGAATCTTATCAAAGATCAAATGGAAGTGAAATTAGCGGTCAGTCTTCATGCTCCTAATCAGGCTTTGAGAGAGAAAATTATGCCAATTGCGAAAGTTTATCCTCTGGACAAGCTCATGAAGACTATTGATGCCTATGTAAAAGCTACGGACAATAGGATCTTTTACGAATATATCATGATCAAAAATATAACCGATACTCCTGAAATAGCAAAAGAACTCGTAACCTTGCTTCAAGGAAGGCTTGCTCATGTGAATCTTATCCCTTACAACGAAAATCCTGCTATTGATTTGAAAGAATCCGATTCTTCAAGGATTGCAAAGTTTAAAAAGATTCTCGAAGATGGAGGAATTACCGTTACGAGCCGTGCTTCCATGGGAAGAGAATCCAAAGGAGCTTGTGGACAACTTGGATATGAAAAAATTAAAAAGAGTTAAAAGTCTGATTTTTATTTTCTTTTTTCTAAAAAACGATGAAGAGACTTTATGCCATTAGAGGGGCGATCACTGCTGAAAATACTCCCGAATCAATTAGCGAAAATACCATCGCAATGGGAAGCAAACTTTTTGAGGAGAATAAAATTAAAGCAGAAGATCTTGTTTCAATCCAATTTTCTTTAACGAAAGATTTAGATACGATGAATCCTTGCACTGCTCTTCGTAAAGGATATCAAGGAATCGATATTTCCCAAGTTCCGCTTTTCTGCACTCAAGAAGCATTTATTCAAGGTGGATTAGAAAAATGTATTCGTATCTTAGTTTTCGTTTATTTAGAAGAAGGAACTCAAGTTCAGCATATTTATCTCGGTGGAGCGAGTAAACTTCGTCCAGATTTGAAAAAGAAATAAGTTTTTTATTTTTTTCTCATATAACCATGAAAATCTTAGTTCTTCTTTGTGTCCGAGCTCCTTTTATTCTCCATTGTATTGGAATGGGAGATAGCATTTTTTTGCTCATTCCTGCGATTATCGGATCTCTTTTCATCTTTAATCTCAATGGGACAACTTCTCAGGGGAAAGGGACTTCACATACTACTTACACTTCTGATCATTATCATACCCATAGAGAAACACATGAACAAAATCAACAACATTCTCCAGCGGAACAAGAACAAACAAATCAAGAAATGCTTCTTTTAGAAGAAGAAAAAAAATCTGAACATTCTAAAGATGAGAAACTACCTTATTGTAATGCTGAGAATCACGAATGTTCAGAAGATGATTCTGATGAAGATGATAGTGATGATGATAGTCGAGATGATGGAGATGATTCTTCTGACGATTCTTCTGATGATTAGAGAATATAGAAAAAAAAGGAACTAACCTCTTTTTATATTTTTCTTGATATCTATGGATGAGTTGCTTGAGATGCTTTGATGGCTTTTTAATGATTTTATTGATTCGTTCATTTCTTCTATTCCCCCTCTCGTAAAAAGAATTGTGTTTATTCTTTGTTTACGGACTCCTTTTGTATTCCACCTTATCGGGATAGAGGATGAGTTTTGATGTTCTATAATTCTTGGAACTCTTTTTATTTTCTCCTTCCTATCCTCCCCTTCTATAAAAGAAGATAATGAGAAAGATCAAGGAGAATTGAAAAAAAACGAAGATGATTTAGCTACCCATGATATTTCACAACCTTCTAATATCGATCATAAGGATAGATGGAAAGATATTCTGATAGGGGTTCTATTATTTTTCTGTTTAATGTCTGCCCTTTCAGTTAATTTTTTCATTTGTTGATGTTCTGGAATTATTGGGACTATCCTTATTTTTTTTTTCAAAAAGGATTCAACATATATCAAAGAAAATGGAACACTCGCAACGGTAATTCTTGGGATTCTCCTCATTTTGATGACAGGGGTTCTAGTAATTATGAAATTAATTTCTTAAGGATAAAGATACTATCGATAATAACTTGCAATTCTAAAAAAAAGCGTTATAATTTAAACGTGAAAAAAATAAAAAAATCAGATTTTTCACGTCTTGTTATTTATTAAAAAAATGAGATATGATAGTTAATAACGATCTTGATACGAGAATTGAACATTTATTTTCTCTTTATAAAACCTTAGAGAAAAAACATCAATCTGCCCTTCACGAGCTCAATATTTCTGAAGTTCCTGAAATGGTGTATAATTCAAATGCCATTGAAAATTCCACTCTTACCTTAGAGGAAACGGAAAGTATCATTTTCTTTGATAAAATAAAAAAAGATCATGATATTCGTGAAATTTACGAGGCAAAAAATTTAGTAAAAGTTATCGAAATCCTCCAAAATAATCCTCATGAGAAATTCACTGCTGAACTTATCTTAACATTACATAAAATCTTATTAACGGGGATCAATGACCATTTAGCTTGACGTTTCAGAAGTTGAGATGAATGGGTACGTGTTGGTTCTCATATTTGAGCTAATCCAGATTTTGTAAACGGACTTGTCTATGATTTAGTGAGACAATATCACGATGACAAAAAAACTTATTTTTTGGACAAAATAGCTCATTTTCATGCAGAATTTGAGATTATTCATCCTTTTTGAGATGGGAATGGAAGAATTGGAAGAGTGTTAATCAATAAACAATTGATGGATTTAGGATATCCTCCCATCATCATTCCAAACAAAAATAAAAAGAAAGATTACTATCCTTTCTTTGATCTCTATCTGAAAAAAAATGATTATAAATGATTTAGTAAATTCTTTGGATTACTCTTATTAGAATCATTAAACAAAAGAATTCTGACCTTAACTTCAAAGAAAATCATTACCTTGAATGAATGGGCTAAAAATAACGGAAAAAATGTTAATACTTATCTCAATAAAGCTAAAAGACAGACTATTCCCGCATTTAGAAAAAATGGGAAATGGATGGTTGCAGAGGAATTTGAAGGGTAAAAGAAGAAAAATAATAATTGTGTATCAGATCTATTTAAACACAGCTTAAAAAAACACCTTGAGAAAAATAAAAATTTTACTATACCCCTAATAGATTACGATCATCAGATCTCTAAGTCTTTAATTCTCAAAAAATAATACCATGCCTACATTCGAACAGACAGAAAAATTAGTAAAAGAAAGAATTACCTGATTCAGAAAATGAACAGAGGATGTTCCTAATTACACACATTCTTTCCATGTTAGAGATTTACTGAGATCTTATGGATTTAATGAAACGGTTCAAATGGCGGGATTACTTCATGATATCATTGAAGATGGAGATACGAGTTTAGAAGAATTAGCTGAGATGGGATATTCTCAAGAAGTTTTAACGTTAGTAGATTTAGCTACCCACAATAAAGAAACAGAGGATAAATTTCAGAGACGAAAAGATATGATGGAGAGGTTGGAAGAAGCTAATAACAAAGATGCTCGAGCGGTAAAATTAGCTGACATCACTGATAATGTGAGTCAATGTCATTTAATGCCTAATATCGAAAAGAAAAAAAGATTCTTATACGAAAAATGTCCTTATTTCGTTAGACAAGGAAATAAACGATTTTGAGGATCAGATTTCTATCAAGAATTTTTAGAGAGATATCTCAAACAGATGTTTAGACTATTAGAATGGGAAAATTATTAAATTATTTCCTAAAAGACAAAATTAATCTTAATGGATAAAAAAAATGAACACGGTTCTCCGTGTTTTTTATTAAACTACTCCTCCAACTTCCTACATTCCCAACGAATGAAGATCCTTAACTCTCTCTTGAATCTTTGGATGCAAGGTAGGATCGTCCATTGAAAAGAAATGAAGATCAGAATGTTGAGTATCATAAATCGCAAATTGTCCCAATTCTGAAGGATCTAACGGATACACATAAGTAATAGAAATGTTTTGAAGTGTTACTCCTTCATAAATCGATTCATCAAAAAAATCATCGTAGTTTTTCAGAAAAATCAAACGATTCTCATTAATCTGAAAATTCAGTTCAGATTTCATTTTTCTTTTTACTGCTTCAAGGATCGTTTCGCCTTTTTCAATCCTTCCTCCTGGAAGATAATACACTCCTTCCAACGGCTTATTATTTCTCAATCCTAAAAGAATTTCCTTTCCCTCTTTAACAAAAATCACATCAACCGTCGTAATAATGGAATTTTCCATAATGGTTTGGAAGGTTTGATCGTCTAAGAACATCGCTAATCACAAAAAAAGATAAAAAGTCTGAAAGTCCCTTTCGTACTAATTAAAATCAATAATCGTATATTTTATTTCGAGAGGCTCTCCCTCTTTCGGATAAAAATACCCTTTTTGATCGAGATTCAAGTTTTCAAGAGAATAGTCTCCAATTTTGATTCTTCTCAGTTCAGTGAGGATCCCTCCTATTCCCAATTGTTCTCCCAATCGGTGTCCAATCGATCTAATATACGCTCAAGATCCGACTTCAAGTCTTAATTTCACACAAGGGAATTTATATTCAAGAATGTCAATTTTTTTCGTTTTCATAAGTTTGGTTTCATGGATTTCTTTCCCTTTTCTTGCAAGTTCGTACAATCTTTTCCCATTTTTTTTCTTCGCACTAAAATCAGGAAGAGGAAGTTCTTTCTCAGGAATCAAGGTCTCCAAAGTTTTTTGAATTTCTTCCAAAGACAGTCAGACTTTTAACTCTTCTTTTTTTAATTCTTCGTAATATTCCCGATAATCCGCATCCCAAGTATCACTTTTTTTGGAGAAGTCGATCGTGGTTTCGTAGATTTTATCCAATCCGATCAAAGAATTCAGTTTTTTCGTATCTTTTCCCGTAGCGATCAACATCAATCCCGTTGCCATCGGATCGAGAGTCCCGCTATGTCCGATTTTCTTTTCTCAAAGTTCCCTCCTCAAAGCACGAACGATTGTAAAGCTGCTAAGTCCCTGAGGTTTATCCACTGCTAATAACATCATTGCAAAAAGAATAAAAGTCTGATTGTTTGTATGGATTTTTCTTTTTTCTTCAAGGGAGGAATTGTAAAAATATCAAATCACAAAAAAACAGGTAGGGATTTCCTATTCTTCCAAATTTAATGAAAACACCACAAATTCTGGAAGTAAAATACCACAAATCTTGGAAGTGAAAAATTAAAAATATAGATATGGACTATTATTTCTATATTTTTCATCACTGCGTAATTTTTGTCATGTTGAGCAAAGCGAAACATCTTAGAATTCTTTGTTTCATTCATGAGGACAGATCAAAAATCATTATCTATCATAAAACAGGACGAGACAAGATGTCGTCCCTACAAATCGCACGATAAAAAATAATCATAAATAAAATGTAGGGAAAGGGCTTGCCCTTTCCGTTTTAATCAATCAATAAATCAAAAGAAAATCAATATAAAAAAGGACGAGGCAAGCCATCGTCCCTACAGTTGATTTTTTATCCATTCTTCAAAATTAATCATTGTTTCAATAGAATCTGTGTAGATGTTCATTTTTTTACTTGTTGGATCAATGGTAATAAAACCTCAAACTAAACGATAAACTCCTTTTTTGTTCTGATCTTGAATATAGGTTGCTAATGCAGAAAGTTTTGGTTGTCCTTCTTTTAAAGTAAATCCTGATTTTGTATCAAAAATTCCAATTGTATCATTTTGAAAATAAACAATCCGATCAGGATAAAAAGTATGGATTTCTCAATTTTCTTCATAACGAATTCAAAAGTAGTCTTTTTTATTTACTCCATTTTTATATCGAAATTTTACTTTTTTGTTTGCTTCCAAGAAAAAAGAGATAAAATCAAGTTCTCATTCAGAATCAAAGTTTAACGAACAAGGTTTTATAATACTTTTTGGATAATTCTCACATTTATCTGAAGTAAAAGTTTGAATTGCTGGGATTTCTCGTTGATATTCTCAAAAGTTCTGAGAGTTAGAATGTTCAGGAGTAACATATCCTATTCATTTCTTTTTATTGATTAGTTTTATACTTAAATCTTTTTGTCTTTTAGGTAAATACTCATTTTTAGCTTCTTCGATAATACTTATAAAGAATTCTGTATTTTTAAGAATAAGTTTTTGAAAAAAAGAAGCCTTTTCATCTGGGAAGAAATAAGTTTTTAACGTTTGAATTAAAGCTTCCATAATAGGAGAAACAGATCTTGCAATATTAGAAAATTGAGGTTTTACTTGTTCTGATACAAAAATTTTAAATTCTTCTTCAATACGATTTTTATCTTTTTTAAAAGTAGCAGTATTTTCATCTAAGATTCTTTTTTCCGTAAAGCTCTCTAAACTTGAGAAAGAATCAGAATTTTCTCCTTTTTCAAAACTCATTTTTCTATTACTAATGATTTCTTCTGTCAAATCTTCAACATCTTCAGAAAGATAGGGTAAAAGTTTCTCTTTATTTTTCAAAGAATCTCGTTTTCCTAAACTTCCGTCAACTTTTTTCAACAAAACATCTCTAAAAGTGAATTGAAAATCTGCTCAAATATCTTGGTAATCAATTCTTGAATTGAAAAAAGAGGGCAAAGCAAACATATTATAAAGATTTACATCTCTGTATCCCAAACTATTCTTAATAAAATCTTTTGCTGTTTTTTCGATTTGATAAGCTTGTTTTGGTAAATCGGTATAGACATAAGCTCTATTCAAATTTTCATTTTGATAATGTTTAAGTTCTGGCATTCTCAAAATCCTTCCAACGGTCTGAATTTCAAAAGTAATAGATTTAATCTCACGGAACATCACTAAAATTTGTGCTCTTGGACAATCTCGTCAAGTGGCAATTGCTTGTTTAAAAATCAATGCTTTAACAGGACTATTCTTTTCTTGAATCAGGTCTAAATTGACTTTGTCATTATTATCGGAAAGTCGGATTGCAAGTTTTTGATTTAAAACAGTGATATCAAATTTTTCTCTCAGAATATCCTGAATTCTCTCTTTTTTGGTCTTATCAAGTTCAGAGATAGCTTTTTTCTCAGAAGGAAGTTGAATTAAAACAAGAGGAGAAATCTGACTTCATTCTGCTAAATATTGTTCTTCAAGTTCTTTTTGTTTTTCAAATGCTTTACATAAAATAGCAACATCACTTTCCAAATCTGGATTATCTTCCATTTTTTCATTAATCAAAACTTCTTTTTTAATCATTCCTTCTTTGATTACTTCTTCCATACGAACTTTAACTCTTTGATCATAAACTTTATTCTTTGGAGTAGCAGAAACTTCAATCTGAATCAATGGCTTGATAATCCCTTCAATAATCTCAAGAGAATTCTCTGTATCTAAATTACGATGACTTTCATCAATAATAAGAATAATCTTTCTTTTTGCTTCACGAGTATTTTCACAAAAGGTTTTAAGATTCTCGTTTCTTTCATTTTCTCTCATTCGAATATTATCTCGTTCTTTCCCTTCAGACTTTTCATCTTTTTTCTTTTTTCTATTGATTGCTTCCCAATTTACAAAAAGAATTTCATTTGCTCTCAGTGTTTTATCTTGAATATCTTCAAAATTTGAAAAAATGAGATCAGATCCTTCCAATTTGCTTTCAAAACTCCTTTTGGATTGTTCAGATAAATCTCCAATACTCAACCAAATAAAAGCAAAATCTCCATAATTCTGTTCTCACAAACTTTTCAAAAATTGTTGCATCATTACCGTTTTTCCACTTCCTGTTGGAGCTTCAAAAACAAGAGTTTGGGTCGTTTCGATCCCTTCATCTAAAAGCTCTTTTGTAGCATTCAAAAGTTTTTCAACATATTTTTTCTGATATTCTTTCAAAATCATCATCACACCTTAGAAATTAAAAATCTTTTTATATACTTTCAAAATCTCCTCAGGAATTGTCTGAACTTTCACATTTTCAAAATCACTCAAAAAAGTTTCTTCACACGAATCACCACAAGAAGAAAAAAGATAGACAAAAATCTGACCTTCTAAATTTGAAAGTCTTTCTTTGAATGTTTCCATTTTCCACATATCATACAAAATGGCGAGATGATTTGTTCCTTTCTGATAAAATCTCATCATTTCTGTAGACTCTTCTTTTTTAAACTGAAAAATATTTTCTTTGATACAGAGAAGATCATCACAACATTGCATAAAATTCATCTTTAAATCTTCAAGATTCTCCTCCAAAGGGATAAATTTTGTTTTATAATAATGGAGATTTCCTCCTCCAAGTCCTTCAATATTTTCTCCTTTTGCATTGATGTATCCTTGTAAAACTCTTTTATTTCTTTCATAAGTGATATCTTTACAAATGTTTTTATCAGGATTCTCTTGGGTATTTTCACGATTTGAACAAAGGATAAATTGACGATTACCTCCATCTTCTTTATTAAGTTCAAGTACTGCGTGTCCTGTTGTTCAAGATCAAGCGAAAAAGTCAAGAATTGTAGAGTTTTTATTTGGATGTTTAGAAACTACAAATTTAATTAATCAAGTAGGTTTTGGGTAATCAAAAATTTTATCTCAAAATAGAGAATAAATTTCTGTATTTGCATCTTGTCAATGTCATACATCTTTAAAATATAAAATCGTTTCTGGAACAATTCAATCAGGCATATCTGAAAGAAATTTCTTCAATCTTGGCATATTGGGTTCAAAAGAAATTCTATTATCTTGTTCTAATTCTAACATAGTTTCTTTAGAATATCTCCAACATTTTCATTCTCATGGAATATATGTTTTCCCATTAGAAAAAGTAATTGAAAAATGATTTTTTTCTGTATATCATGGGGCTAACATACTTCCTCTTGACCATACTCATCTTGGATCATTATCTGGATTTTTATAATCTTTATCACTTTTTTCTGTTCTTGGATTGAGTGTAAATCTCACATTGGTTTTGTTTTTTCCATAACAAATAACATATTCATGTTTTGTTGAAATGATTTTTGAATTATTTTTTGGGGCATGTGACTTTTCCCAAATAAGATTGGCAACTAAATTTTCTTCTCCAAAAACTTCATCACATAAGAGCTTTAAATTTGCTTGTTCGTTATCATCAATAGAAATAAAAATGACTCCATCTTCAGAAAGGAGATTTCTTGCAAGTCTTAATCTCTTATTCATAAAACTGAGCCATTTACTATGTCTATAACTATCTTCTTTATCCACATAATTATCATTGTAAATAAAATCTTTATTCCCCGTATTGTAGGGAGGATCAATATAAATCACATCAATTCTTCCTTTATGAGTATAGTTGAGTGCTGAAAGTGCGTGAAAATTATCTCCTTCAATAATCAAATGATCAAGTTCGGAATGATTATCGATCAAAAGTTCTTTTTCTTCTTCTAATATAGGAAGAGCATTTTGAGCTTCTCTTTCAAAAGTTTCTGTTTTTTCTTCCCATCTGAGTCCATATCATTTCATTTTTTCTAAATGTTTGATTTTATTCTCTAATTCGAAAATTTTCTTTTGTAGCGTTTCAATAGTTTGTTTTTCTTCCATAATAAAAAATAGTGAAAGGATAAAGCAACCAATGAAAAGCTATCTTTCACATAAAATAAAAAAGATAATTTGCATTTCACAGGTTGCTACACCTTCCATTATCCTACTTTGTTTAAAGGCAATTTGGTTGTGAAACACAAATTACCTTTGTTTTTAAGCAAAGTTATTGGATAATTAGATGTAGCATCTTTTTTATAAGATTCTGAGAGAGAAAGGCAAGAGAAAAAAATCTCCCACCGCAAGTAGTCCTACTCTTGATAGTTCATAACTTATTTGTCCGTAATTAAAAAAAGAGGACAAACATCCTCGACGGAAAAGAATCCAACATAAAGGGACGACTTACACTTCGCAGGTGCCAACCTCAATACAACGAATGCTTTTTACGGACGATTCATTTTATTATGCAAAATGCAACTCGTCCGTTTATGTAAAAAACGATATGTTGTATTTATTAAAGTTGGCATCTTTTTTATAAGATTCTGATAGAGAAAGGCAAGAGAAAAAAAATTGCAAACATCTTAAGATCCTTCACGATGTTCAGGATGACAGATTAAAATCCGTTTTAAATATCATAAAAAAGGACGAGGCAAGCCGTCGTCACTACAGTAGGTAGAAATAAAAAAAACACCCCTTTCAGAATTATTGGATTTTTGATCCCTTACAGTTTAAGAATTATCGGATAAAAAAAATGAGAATCTTCCTCCCCGTTCTTCTGCATTTATACCAAATATTTCTTTTCTTCTTCAGGATTATCAACAATCTCTGTAAGCATGGTATTAATCTTTTTGATTTGTTGTTTTCATTGATTTGATGAAAGATAAGAAATAACTCCTTCGTCAAAGATTTTTTCCATATCAATTTCTTGAGTAAAAGTAACAATATTCTCTCATTGGACAAATTTTGTTAAAAAAAGTTTCATCAAAAAATTCAGATTTGTCCCATATTCTTCTGCTTTTAATTGAGCCAATTGTTTTAATTCAAGAGGAATTCTGAAATTGATTTGTGTAGTATTCATAAATTTTGATTATCATAATAAATTAACGCTATACAAAGTATAGTAAAAAAACTGATAAATACAAGTTAAAAGTGTCTAATTTTAAACGTTTTATTTTGTATATCTTTTTGTATAGTTTTTAACCGATGTTCTGCATTTTTTCTTACAATATCACCTGTAATATTTTTAGCAATGGTATCGTGTTTATCACCAATATAAACAGGATAAATTAATCCATTAGTAGTAACTGCAAAAATAATAATTCTTTTTACACCATCGATATATCATTTATATGCAATAGTATTGTCTAATGGAGAATTTAATTTTAGAAATCATTGATCCCAATTGTTTTTAATAAAATTACATACATCATCAAAAGATAATCCAATATTATTCGCCATTTTTTCAATGCTTTTAGTTACAATTAATTTCATAATGATAATTCCAAGTAAAACTGTATCTATAGTCTACCTATTTTCTTCATTATTTCAACTACTTTCTTTATTTTTTTTGACATATATTAATAAATTTATTCTTACCATTAAAAACTGAAAATCTTTTAAATTTTCTTCTATTTTAGGAGAGGATTTTTTCCTTCAGAAAATAAAAATCTCCTTCGCTGTTTTTCCTTTTGAAAAAGGGGAACAATACCAACAAAATAGGACGAAGAAAGCCATTGTCCCTACAGACCACACGGTACAAAAAAATAAAAAAACAGGTAGGGAAAGGGCTTGCCCTTTCCTTTTTGAATCAATCAAAAAAATATTATATAGAAAAGGCCAAGGCAAGCCATCGGCCCTACAAATCACATAATAAAAATTCAGATTTTTACTCTCTTCGATCATTTTTCTCCTAAAAAAACTTGATTTTGGTAAAAAAAAGATTATACTAGAAAATGATGAAGAGGGGGTGTTGATCATACCAATGACCCGCTCTTTTTTTTATTGACTAATCTGTTGAACAGAAAAATAGTTAGGGGTAGATACCGTAAACGTAGTTTTAAAATCACTTACTCAAAGTTTTTCTTTGACTTTATTTACAATAAAAATCTTATTTTTATTAGGTAAATTTCTATTATCATACATGACCGCACCAATAAGACAATCAACGGTTTGTAAAAAAATACTAGAATGAGATTCTATTCTACAAACTCAAAAACATTGTTTCCCTTGTTGTTGCAGTTTCTCAGTCAATTCTTGTTCATAATTTCTATCACTAGATACTGTAATTGAATCTGGTAATACTACAAAAATATCATCATTTTGAAAATTTTGAGATAGTAATCACGACAATTGTTGCATATAAGCATCTAAATAATTTACTGAATTTGAAAATCAATATTTCTTTCTATCAAGGATAGAACAACAAAATTTTACATCTGGAAGTTTAAAATAGGCAGATAACAACCATTCATATCATTTTAAAGTAGTTTCGTTAATGTTTCTAAATTTCATTTCATAAGGATTTCTTCTTTTACTTAAGAAACGAATTTTTTCTTGATCAGTCATTGTTGAAAGAATACAAAGTTCTTTTTCTTTTATTTTCGCAATAGTAAAATCATGAGGTCTTCATAAAATAGCATTATACTCTCCAATTTTTTCTTGAGGAATAATAAGACATCATAACAAAAAGAAAGGATCCTGTTTTGCAGTTCCTGATTCATCAACAAAGACAAAATATTTTGCCATTTTTGTAACATAATAATAAAACTAATCTCGATAATAAATTTTCAGAAATATATTACAAGTTTTTTATGGCTTGTCTAATTTTTTTATGAGAACAGGACGAGACAAGCCGTCGGCCCTACAGACCACACGATAAACATTCAGTTTTTTTTCTTTTTTTGAAAAATTATAGGTAACAAAAAGACATTTTCATCATTTAATTTTATTTTAAGGTCTCAGAATAAAAAGGAGGTGTTTTAGATTGAAGAAAAAACATGGAATGTATCAGAAACTTTAACCGTTTTGAGTTAAAATATCTGGTCTCGACTTCATTGATAGAACCTTTGGAATGTGAATTTCAAAAGTATCTCATTCCCGATCACCATGGAGATAAGAAGGGGTGATATGCTTTGAAAAGCCTTTATTATGATACTGATGATTATCAATTTTATCGAGAAAAGATAGATGGGGTGAAATATCGCCGCAAACTCAGAATAAGGTATTATGAAAAAGAAAAAGATTTAACGGAAGACGATATCGTTTTCGTAGAGATTAAGCAGAGAATTGATCGTACGACTCAAAAAAGAAGAATCCCCGTAACCTATAAAGATGCTCTTGCTCTTTGTGATGAAAGGAAATTGATCGAGGTAGAAGAAAAAGATAGAAGAGTCAGAGATGAAATTTACGAAATGCTTTGGAACTACGATCTTCATCCTACTTGTATTACGAGTTATTTCCGTCATGCACGAGTAGGAGGCGAATGTGACCCCGGGGTGAGAATTACCTTTGACACGAATATTCGTAAAAGGACGGAAGATTTAGATCTCAGTTCAAAGAAACTTTGAGAATTTATGGTTGCACCTGATAAAGCGATCATGGAGATCAAAGTAAACGATGCAATCCCTACGCGATTAACGGAATTAATTTCAGATTTCGGACTTCGTTTAATTCGTATTAGTAAATATTGTCAAGGCCTCGAAACAGCAGAACTTGTAAAAAACAAATCCTATTGGATTTAATTACCCCCCTTGCTTGCCCCTGTAAGGGGAAATGTCACGATAGTGACAAAGGGGTTGTGGATATCCGAAGAACAATGGGATTTCAAATCTCATTATAAAAAAATCCTCCGGCTCTCCGAGCAACCTCCTTTCAAAAAGGAGGACAAAAAGAAGCACATTATCATATTTCTGGTGATTTTACTCCTCAGATAGAAAGGATTGAACCTCCCCCCTCCCCCTCTCCTGAATAAGGAGAGGGAAATCACGGAGTGATGGGAGAGGTTTATACAAAATATACCTTTTATTACTTAATACTTAAAAAACTATGGAAACTCTTGAAACTTTTTTTGAATCACTTACTTCAGTGCAAGATTTAACTTGAACCTTCTCTGTTCAAGATATTATCGTTGGATTATTGCTTAGTTTTGTTTTAACTGCTTTTATTGGACGAATTTATAAAATCACTCATCGTGGAACAAGCTATACCCAAAGTTTCGTGCAAACTCTGGTTTTAATGGGATTGATCGTCACCATTATCATGTTGATTGTAGGATCTAATATCGCAAGAGCCTTTTCTCTTGTAGGAGCGCTCTCTATTATCAGATTCCGTAATGCAGTGAAAGAGACTCGTGATGTAGGATTTATTTTCCTTGCGATGGCAATTGGAATGGCGATGGGAACAAGATTTTATCTTTTAGGAATCATCGCAACAGTTGTAATTAGTTTGATTATTCTTTTGATGAATCGTATGAATCGATATGCTCGTGAAAATACTAATCAAATCCTCAAAATCCAAATTGCACCAGAAATCGATTTTGATCACCTATTTGATAAAGCATTTTTGAAATATACAGAAAGTTCTGAACTTATCAGTATCGATTCTATTCGTGCTGGAGCATTAACGGAATTGATTTACAATGTCAGTTTGAAAAAGAATTGCAACAAGCAGAAATTTATCGAGGAAATCAAAGATAAAACGAATAACCTCAAAGTCACTCTCGTAACTTGATATAACACCACAGACTTATAATCTTTTTTACTTTTTATGACAAACACAATGCTAAAACGAAAAAGAAATCGGTGGATTCTGGGGATTTTTCTCGTAGTGGTCGTAGGATGTCTAGCAATAGGAACGACAAGGATTAAGCCGTACATTTTTAGCGGAACCACGAAAACAAGCGAAGATACGACAAAAAAAGAAGAAAAGTCTGACAAAAAGAAGGGCGAGAATATCGAAAATGAAGTTTCTCCGTTCGATCAGAGTATGGTTCACGAGGTAGAAATTGATATCACTCCAGAGAATTATCAACAAATGCTTGATACCTATCAAAATGAGAATGAAAAAGAGTATGTTTCTGCAAATATCACGATCGATGGAGTAACAATTGAAAATGTGGGAATCAGATTGAAGGGAAATTCTTCTCTTAAAATGGCAGGAAGAAACGAAGATAAACAATTGCCTTTTCAAGTAAAATTCAATGAATATGTGAAGAATCAGACCTATAACGGACTTGAAAAAATGGCAATTCGTGTAGGTGGAATGAGTGAAAAGACCTTATTAACAGAAATGGTTGCTTATAATCTTTATCAAGAACTTTGACGACCCGCACCTGAAACTTCCTATGCTAAAGTGAAAGTCAACGGAAAAGAATATCTCTACACTCTCTCTGAAATCGTTGATTCGGAGTATCTCGAAAAATATTTCCCTGAAGACGATGGGATTCTCTTCAAATCGGTGGATTATTCAGATTTTTCTTACCTTTGAGATGATCCTCTTGAATATACCGAGATTTATGAGCAAAAGACAAATGAGAAAAAAGACGATTCCAGCCAATTAATCCAATTTTTGAAATTCATTAATACTTCGAGCGATGAGGAATTCGCGGAAGGAATCGAGAATTGGGTGAATGTAGACTCGGTGCTGTATTTGATCGCTATCGATAAACTCCTTGCGAATAATGATGGTTTTACCAATGGAAGAAGTAATTTCTATCTTTATTATCACAAAGGAGAACAAAGATTTTATCTTCTCACTTGGGATCAAAATTTGGCATTTGGAGGCTTTGGAGATGGGAATATGCCTTGAGGCGATTTCGGTAATATGGGAGATTTTTGAAGTGGAGAGATGCCAGATTTCTGAAAAGATTTCGGAAGTGGAGAAAAGAGAACTCCTTGAGAAGATAAGAATACAGAAAAAAGAGAAAAATTCTGATTTTGATTTGGAGGATGAAAAGGAGAATCAAGCAATCCCGTTCCAACGGATTTCAAAGGGGACGAAAACCAAAGAGGAAGAAATGGACAATGAGGAAGATGATTTCCCGGAGGATTTCAATGAGATTTTCCAGAAGTTTTTTCTTGAGAAATGCCAGAATGATTCCCAGGAGGACAAGATTTTGGATGAAATGTTCCAGGAGGAATACCTTGAAGTTTCCCTTGATGATGAGGAAAATGAGGAATGGGAAATGGAAGTAATAATTTCATGATCCGCCTCCTTTGAGTAGAGAAATATCAAAAAAGATATGAAGACATTTTCAATGAGGTGTATGCTAAAATCTATGATGAAAACCGAGTAAAAAATGAAATTCAAACACTTTCAGAAGTCTTCTTATCTCGAAATCAAACCGAGAATCTTATAGATGAAAACATCTATCAACAAGGAGTTGAAAAACTCTATGCTTTCTTAGAAAAGAAAAAGAGTCTTACCGCAGAAGATTCTGTAAAGTAAGAAGGGAACAATTAAGGCCGAACATTTTCGGTCTTTTTTTGATGTTCAAAATTTTTACAAAAGGGATTCCTCAGAAATCTTTCAGAACATCATAAAATTTGCTTTTTTTTCGTTTTTCAAATATAATGAAGTATGTTTTATTTTTCCTTGAAAAAATGGCCTCTTGATCAACATCCATTGAAAATAGTAAAAAATATTTTGTGCTTACCCTTATTCTTTTTGTAGCAGGAATTATTTTCTGTGTTTTTCTCTATCTTTCTGCTAAATATAATGAATGAAAACTTGTAAGTCTGAGAGAAGATGCTTCTCAACTTCAACAGCAAAATGCTAATTTTTTCTTGGACCCCAAATTTGAAAAATTCAGTCTTGTAAAAAACTTAGAAGCTAATAATCCTCAAATGCCTTGGTCGGAACATATTGAAAAAGTGAGCGAAATTATCGATGGAGTCAAAGAACTTTCGGCATGAAGTGATAATATTAAGTTGGAGGAATTTCAGATTTCACTAGAAAATTTAAGTCTTAAAGGATCGGTTTCAAATCTCCGTATCTTATATCATATGCCTTATGGAAGACTTTCTCTTATTGAAAGATTTGAAAGCTTGGATTTTTTGAAAGATATTGCAATCCAGACTTATGATAAAAAAACTTGAGATTTAGGATTCAGTTTTGTTTTAACTGCTAAAGTAGAAAATAACTATGACTAATAATGCACTTTTAGAAAGACTTATGGGAAATGGTCCTAAAGAAGATCTTACTTCACCAACTTCATCTCTACCAGGGAATCCTGCGAATACAAGACCTACTGTAATCGTAGAAGATGAAGCGACTACTATTAGAGTTGTATCCATCAAATATAAGATTTATACGTTTGTTCTTATTCTTTTGATGATTAGTATAGGATTCAATTATTATCCTAAATTAAAGAGGAATTATGATAATACTACTCAACAAATCACGAGTTTTTCTCAAGAGATTTCTCGTTTAAAAGCGGAACAAGAAGAACTTAAGAATGATCAAGCTACTATGACAAAGATCATTGAAGAAAAAGGAGAATTTGAAAGCTGTCTCAACGAAAATGATGTCAATACTTGTGTTAAACTTTTTAAAGAATGGACCGGCGAAGAAGACGAGGAAAAGATGACTACTTGTTTAAGTAAAAGGAAGCAGGAACAAGAGAAAGATGGACGTAGAGATCCAAATTTAGAACGAGAAAGTAATGAAGAAAAAAGAGAATGTACTAATTTCTTAGCCGTTTTGGAAAAAGGGATTTCTGTTCCGGTTTCTTATTCTCAACTTCATTCTCTCTATTCTAAGAATATGATTATTGATGAAAAAAGAATTTTAAGAAATCTGAATGAATATCTCATCCAAAATAAATTCGAGATGGGATTGGAATCAAGGAATGGATCCATTCGTTCTATCCACATTGGAGATCCTATCACCGAAGATGAAAAAGGAGTTTTCTTCTCAGTACCAATCAGTTTTACCATTGTATTTAATAATCAAGATAATCTTATTTCCTTTGTACATAATGTAGAAAAGAAACTTATTGAAGAAGAAGCAGATCGTATTCTCTATAAGATTCAGACGATTAGTTATGATATTATTGATGGAGGAAAAGAACAAACAAGTACTCTCGAACTTACCGCTTACTATTATTATAATCCTAATGAAGTTCTCGAAGAAAATGGAGACAATGACAATTCTGACGATACTTCAGAAGAAGATTAAAACACCGAAGACTCTCAGACTTTTATCTTTCTTTTAAAACGATTTAATGCAATCTACTACAACAAAAAATGATACTAGTTTTTCGTTCTTGGACGGATTGATTAAAGACTTCCTTTCCTCTGTGGATAAGTCTAGTTTTAATGGAAAAGAAAAAATTATCTTCTACAAGGAGCTCGTATATATGTTGAAATGAGGAGTTTCTCTCGTAGATACCATGGATACTATTTATCATAGTTCTGACAATCAAGCAATCAGAACCGTAGCGAAACAACTTGAATATTATGTAAGACAAGGGAAACCTCTTTCTTACGGAATTAGCAGACTTCCTGACTATTTCGATGAAGGAGATGCCGCTATTATCAAAACCGGAGAAACAAGTGGAAACCTTCCAACCGTTCTTGCCTCTCTTGCTGAAGAATATGCTTATATCGACGAAATTAAACAAAAATATATTGGAGCAATGATTTACCCTTGTTCTTTGATCGTTATCTCCGTAGCAGCAGTGATTTACCTTTTTGCTTCTGTACTCCCTGGAATTTTTGGAACGATTATGTCTGCGAATGTAGAACCTCCAACGGTTACCAGAGTTTTGAAAGAGATTTCAGACTTTTTTGTAGCAAATTGGAAATTAATGTTAGGATGATTGGCATTGGCGGGAATTATTGCTTTTTTCTATTCTTCAACTGAAAAGGGAAGGAAAAGACTTTACACTTTTCTTATCAATCTTCCTATTGTCTGAAAAATGACCAATTCCTATTACCTTATCAAATGGGCAAGATACTTAAAATTGATGAATGGATCGGGAATGGATTATGTAGAGACTTTCCGTCTTCTCCGTGATATTTTGCAAATTCCTCTTTATCAACAAATGATTGAGGATGTTTTAGTGGATATTTCGATGGGAAAATCACTTACAGAACCTATGAGAAAACATGATGATATCATTCCAGGAAATGTTATTGCCTTGATCAAAGTAGGAGAAGAAACTGCAAACCTTGAACATTCTATGGAAAATGTGATTGAAATTTATCAAGAAGAACTCGATAATTCGATCAAAAACTTTTCTAAAGCAATTGAACCTATCATTCTCGTTTTCGTAGGAGGAATTGTTTTGGTTATCGCCATGGGAGTTTTCTGACTTATCTTCTCCGTAATGGAGTCTGTGGGACTTTAGTTTTTTACTCAAAAAAATGAAAAAAATCTGACTACTACAGAAGAACATCCAAAAAACAAAGTTGAAAGCTTTTACTCTTTTAGAAATGGTGATTGTTATGATCCTTTTGGGAATTATGACGATGATGACCTTACAGCTTTCCACAGATCAAATCGAGAAAGTACAACATAAAGCAGTAAAAGAGGAGATTATCCAAACTTATCAAAAATATTATACCAAAAATCTTGTTTCCTCTTATTTTAATGGGGCACATTATCATACTCTGAATATCCATTTTGCTACGGGAGAAAATCAGATTTCTTTCTCTTTTTCCGGAGATAATGATGATGAAGTGGGAAGTGGAGTACTTTTTGGGGAATTTCAAATTACTTCTCTTTCAGGAGATGGGACAACTACCTACAATCAGGCTACTGTATCTCTTACTCCGTTTCATCTCGCCTGTGCTTGAATTTTCGACTGAGTTAATGAAATTTGAACCTGACTTTGAATAAGATTTTTCATCCAAGAACAAAAAGAATATTGTTTTGAAATTTCTTCTCAAACTTGTAGAATGAGAGAAGTAGAATGTTCTGAAACTTCTGATTAAACGGCTTTATTTTACCTAAAAAAATGAAAAAAAATCTAAAATTCTGATTTACTTTGGTGGAAGTGCTATTTGTGATAGCAGTTTTTGGAATTGGAATTTTAGCAGTTTTACATGGAGTAAATCAAACCGTCTTGAATAAAGAACTTATCAAAATGAAGATTCAGACTTCTTTTCTCTGAAGAGAAGGAATAGAAATGCTCTACAATCTCAGACAAAGCAATGGATATAAAGAACTCAGTTGGAACTGTATTTTTACAGGTTCTACGGAGAATAATCATAATTATTGCCAATGATACTTTGGCTCGTGAGGACTTTTAGGAACAGGAGTTGGACTTAAAATTGCCGTAGGATCGTGAGATGAAGTTATGTATCTTTCAACCGGCGATATTACTGAAAATTTTGAAAAAGACTTCAAGACATTCAGACTTTTCTCCTCTTCAAATGCTCAAGGATATTTTCAATATTGTTATTCCTGACAGAATTGATGTGTCGAGAATCCTAATCAAGAATTTACCCTTCAAGAAGAAACACCTGATAATGCTTCTCATTTTGCAAGATATATTGTTTTCAAATCCCTTACTGAAAATCAAAAGGCACTTCCAGAAGAAAAAGTTCTCAAAGTAGAATCTCATATTCTCTTTAATAATGGACTTCTAACCTGAGAAGATATCATTGAAACGATTTTAGGAAATTACGAACTTTAATTTATCCTCTATCCTCATGAAAAAACTTCAAAATTCACCAATTCATGCAATAATGAACACTTGTAAAAAAGCTTTCACTCTTATGGAAACTTTGATAGTTTTGGTGATTATTGGAATTTTGTCGGTATCTCTTATTAGATCGTATACTCTGATTTCTGAGCTTTCCTTTGAAATTGAACAAGAAAAACAAATGCAAGAAGAATCGCTCGTTCTCCTTCAAACTCTTCAATCACTCGCAGACGAAGCCAGTATCGATTATCAAGCTTATATAGATAATAGTTGAAACCTCACTTGAAAGAATGGAATCACCGATATCCTTTATCTTACGGGAGGAATGTATACAGGAACTGTTCTTTATACTACTTGAAATTGTCTCACTTGAACGTTAACTTGAGATGATTTTGCGGATCTATTGTACAACAATTCATGATGTCAACTAGTAATGAAGAAAGACGATAGAGAGACTCCTCTCCTCAATAATCAACGGTTTATCACTTCACAAGCGACCTTTAAAATTTTACCTTTCGATTCTATCAAAAATATCTATACCAACTGAGTTTGAAATGACGATATTTATCAAGCAATTCGATCTCCTTCCTTTACGATTTCTCTCCATTGGTATTCCAAATTCTATGAACCAACCGGAAGAAATAAAATTGATTTACCTTTAACTCTCTTCTTTAATACCAATTCAACTTATCATGACACAAGCCTATAATAATCGAAAAATACTCTATAAAAAAAAGAAAAGAAGCCTGAAAGGAAATATTTCACTTTTATTCATTTTTATATTGCTTGCTTCATCGACGATTGTGATCTTGGCTATGACCCAAATCAGACATTTAATGGATTACGGAACCAGTGCTTTCGATTATTTTAAAACGTATTATCTTGGTAGAGCTTGACTCGAACTAGCTCTCACGGAAGTTCAAACCCGTGGATATGGATTCAATTTTATTTCTGAAAATGGAAATGCGATTATTACGGAAAATTTTGATTATGAGAGTGGATTAAATTATTTTTCTTATACCATTACCGGTCGTCACTTAACTTTTCAAGAAACCGTACAAACAGGGAACTTTCTTACTTTACCTCTTTTTTATGATGATACTTGAAAATATAAAAGTCATTTTCAGAATCTAAATTGAGATAACCAAACGATACAAGCTTATAATTTTGCAAATAATATTGGAAGCTTCAAGGTAGAATGGGATAATTCTAACAATACTAATACATGACTTCTTATGAGTCTTTTAGTTTACGATACTTGAATGGCTTATATGCAAGATATTATACAGACGACATGAACAAGTTTTAGTAAAATTACTAATACAATCGAGACTTGTATAGATGGAAGTAAAAACAAGGAAGGGCCACCTTGTGATACTTATCAAAGTGAATATTTGGAAGTAGGCCTAGCTCAAAAACACCGTTCGTTCATTATGATTAAAAATACCACTGATCAACCGATTACTTTTTCATGAATAGACAATACCTCCAATACTTCCAAAGAATGAATCACACTTCTAAAATCGAAAGTGATTGTTCTTGCTCATTATCATGATGATGAAATCAGTATGGAAGCTGAATATTCCAAACCGGTTCCTGCTTTCTTTGGAGCCACAATCGGAATCTAAGAAAAAGGTGAAAAAATCTTAATTACTTAATATTAAAAAAAGTGGTATACGAAATACCACCACAACATCGCATTTTTTTAAATAGATGCACCTAACTATTGATTATAGTATAATCAAAAATTTTCAAAAAATCAAGGGGATTTTCCCCTTAAATTTATATCTATTCCTTAAAGATATTTCAGAATTTTAAGACTTGGTATTTGGACATAACTCCAAAAATGTAAAACCTTTCATAATTGATCTTATCGAAAATAAAGAAGTATTCAAACGTATTGCATTACTTGCTCAAAAACAAGGATATTTTATATCTTAAAAATTTATGTAATTCTAACAAATATTTAAACAGAGTTAGAGAAAAATATCTTCCTCTTATTAACCAACTTCATCCTACAACTAGAAACTATAACAGAATACCCAAAAATTATGCATCAAGAATGTTCCTTTTTTTAGGATTTAATCCTTTCATTTGTGCTTGTTGAGGACTATTTCAAAAATTCTGTTTAATCATTCCTTGATACCCTACCATTTATTACGATGATTTATAACTTAAACTTTGTTACTTATAAGTTCTTTTTTTTAAAAGAACTTCTTTTTTATTATTCTTAGACTTAAATATTTTCACTTTTTTAACTAACCAAAGTTTTTTTATCTTCATTTTTTTTCAAAAGTTCCTGAATTTAAATAAAAAAGCCAACTTTTTAACAGTCGGCTTCCTTGTACAATTTAAGCTTCATGAAACATTTCCACTTTCATATGAAGATGATATTTATCACGAAGTTCAGCTATTTCTTTCATCATTTCTGATTTATGGTGGATATCTAAAGCTTCTTTATCTTTCCATCTATCAATCAATAAAACCGTTTCAGGATCATCCATAGGAAAGAAATATTCATATTTTTCGTTTCATTCTTCTGCACGAATTTTATCCACCAATCAGCTAGTAGTCATTTCTTCTGCGAATTTTCTTGCATTACCATTTGTCCCTGTATAATAGATATTAATTGTAAGGCTCATTAGATTTCGGATTATTTAAAACTATAAACTTTCTAACCATTCTTGAACTTCCTGTTTTGATGCACCTTGAGCAAATCTCTTGCTTCCGATAATCTTCAATCCCTTTTCTTTCAAAGCACTTTCGCTGGTTCCGATTCCAGAAGATCATGAAGTACAGAAAATCACTATTTCTTTACCAGAGAAATCATATTTTTCAATCAGAGTTAATATGATTTTTGGATTAGTTCACCACCAAATTGGATAACCAATATAAATTTTGTCATATCCCTCCAAAAAGATCTCCGTCGCAATTTCAGGTCTGGCATGAGAATCATTTTGTTCGTTATTGGCTCTGGAATCCTTTACATTATAATTCAAATCTTCCTCCGTGTAAGGAATCATTGGAAGAATTTCTGTCAAGTCGGAATCGGTGATTTCAGAAATGAAGCTCGCAATCTTCTTGGTATGTCCCGTCGGAGAAAACACGAGAACTAACGCTTTTTCTGTATTTTCAGAAATTTCCTCTTGCTGATTTCATGAGAGATTCGTTATTTCCAAAGAGGCATCGAGCTGTTTTTCGACACCATTCAAATCTCCATTACATCAAGTCAAACAGAAACTACCCAATAAAAAAAGAGATAAAAGTCAGATTTTTTTCATGTTTTTCCCTTAAAAAAATAAAATTATAACCAGTTTTTCACGATTTCTTTTGCCTCATACACTTCACTTCCACGGATAGCCAGTCATTCCAAAACTTTGGCTCATTGACAGAGATTTTTTAATTGACCAGGAACTCAAGCCAATCCAGAACCTTCATGAGTTGTAAATGGTCTAACGATTTTTCATTCTCGGTTCAGCTTTTCTAACTGAGTAACCATTGGTTGTGGTAATTGTCACCGATAGATTGGTCATCAAACATAAATCACATCATAGTCGTCAATACTTTCCAAAGTATCCACTATTTCAGGTCTTTCATCGTTATCAATTTCTTCCTGGGCTTCTTTAATGCAAGTGGCATAATCTTTGGCATAAGGAGTTTTTCTCTCCACTTTGAATAAATCTGCTCAGGCTAAATCCTGGATATATTCGGCGATAACTTCTGTATTTCATTTCTCTATATATCCAACTCCATAATTTTCATCAGCTCTAGAGAAGTAAATCACGATACTTTTTTTGTCTTTTAAGTCAGTCATTAGGTTATTGGTATATCAGATAAAAATTATTTCAAATATTTTCTCATAAAATTTTCAATCTTATCAAAAGGAATAACATTCAGATTATCATAAAGGTCAGTATGCACAGCATCAGGAATTATCAACAATTTCTTATTGTCATTATATTTTCAGTCTTTAGTCATATCAGCATAAACATCTTTTGAGAAATAGCAAGAATGAGCTTTTTCTCAATGAATAATCAATACTGCATTTCTAATTTCTTTCGTAAATGTATGCTGTGGAGTGTTTATAAATGATAGCGAAGAAGTCATATTCCATCATCCATTTGAATTAAGACTTCTTGGATGATATGCTCTTCATTTATAATATTCACTATAATCTTTTACAAAAAATGGAGCATCATCTGGAACTGGTAATTCTAAACAACCTCATGCTAATTTATATTCTCAATTTTTGTAATCTTCTATTCTTT